>SCPN01001095.1_pt1 | contig 37004 bp, 66 predicted proteins | sample 6106831 | NCBI WGS metagenome assembly SCPN01 (sample SAMN10720447, study PRJNA508395) | human gut metagenome | isolation source: Participant 1, 0 month | reverse complement strand
AGTTTTAAAACAATTCGATTGTCATATCAATACCTCCTTTTATAACAGTGTCAGCTGTTTTGGCTGACTGTTTAACCTCAGATTTTGATCGTAATTTGTAATCACAAGTTCTTTGAACATACCCTCCTGGTGTATATTTCTGTGCTATGCTGTTGAGTCTTTCAAAAGGCGTGATATAAAAATCTTTATACAACTCACGGATAAACGCACAATCATTGTATGAAAGCATAAAAAATCCTTCTATCTTCCCCAGCACTTCACGGAGCAGATAATGCAGTTCCAATGTAAACAGCTCCTCATACTGCTTTTCTGTTCCATAGTACGGAGGATCAAGATAAAAAAAAGTCATTGGACTGTCATACAAAGCGATGATGACCTCAAAACTTTTATTCTGTATGATCACGCCTTTGCCCGGATTTCCGCCAGCCATCAAAATCTCACTTCCGTCACTCTTCACGCCGTTTTCATTCAGCCTGCGGTTGGCAAGCCATATGGTGCGGTATGTCAATATATTTACCGACTGACCATTGAAGCTGTTTCCACCTGCCGCATAGCTGTAGCGGATCAGCTTATAAAATGTAGCTGCTCTCCTCACATCGCCCAGTTCAGCCTGTGTTGTGATCAGTTCTTTATACTCCCGAAAATCTATAGGGGAAAGATAAATCTTTGCCAGTGCCATTTCTTCTGTCTGATATGGCAGTGGAAAAATCTTGCTTTCTATGCCAGTCCAGCATCAGATCAAACTCAGCTCTGCTGTTCAGCGGCAAAAAACCAAGCTCTTTTACAAAGCTCATGGGCTTATGCTTTACTACATGGAACATATTGGTCAGTCATTGGAATTGGCATCGTTATACACCTCGAACCTTTCCGGCTTTTTGGCGAAAAGAACCCAACCAGCACCACCCGAATACTTCTACATATTTATCATAATGCGGTGGAAACGATGCAATGAGGAACTCACGCATCAATCGTTTTCCACCAATCCATGGAATCATACTGTTTACCATATTTCATCGCCTCACTTCTATGAGCCTTTATCCATTTTTATCCCTTCCTTTCACAACTTCATTTCATAATCATCGCTTTGGTCATTTTCTTCGTTTGATTCTTGGCTGAATTGATTTACATTATCAGCGGAAGTATCTTCCACATACGCACCTTGAATAAGTTTCCCCTGATGTGTCTGCATATGTTCCCTGCCGATTTTTGCGTAATCCAGATATGGCAAAACTTCATCTGGAAATGAAACATCAAAAAGTTCATTTTCCACCAAAAACCTCGCCTAACTGTCTTTCATTTTGGATGCCGTTTACCACACAGACTTCCGAAAGATGTTCCATCAGGTCGATCATTCCCTTTACATTTCTCGGTTCTTTTAATTGAAGCGTCAAATCATATACACGCTGCATTTCCTCTGGCAGCTTATCAAACCTGTAGAATAGCCTTCGTTAAGTTGAAATACATCCATTTCTTCTTTGCAGTTTTCAAGCATTTCTCCTATGGTATATGTTTTTCATTTTCGCAATAAACTCCATAAACCCAGTATGCCCACAGCTTTCAGGTAATTTATTGTCTACAAAAACCTTTCAAACCAATTCTGCCGCACGGGAAATAGACGGTCATATACCTTTCTCTGTCTTCCACGTTTTTTCTTTTAAATTCCGCATAACCAAGAGCTTTATCTCTTTCTTCCTCACTTAAGTTCGGCGGATAGCAACTATACCAGTTTCCGTATACTGCCAGAAATAACTAATATCCTGATAGTGCTGATATATGATTCGATTTTTCGGCTCTTTGGCTGCAATATGCTCTAATCGTTTAAAACCTGTCTTCTGCTTGTGGTCCGCCGCCATGCTCTGCTAAATCCTTTGATGCTTTCCTGCAGTGCTTTTCTGTTCCACATCTTTTCTTAACTGATTTTGCTGTTTCTTATCTGGAAGCTGTATGCCTTCCACAATTCTTTTCTGCATTTGCTTTATCACTTCATTCAACGGCTACACCTCCTTTGCAATTTTTTCTGCCTGCGTCAAATCTCATAAATGGCTTCTTCTGAGGCTTTTGGGCTGCATCTTTAGCTTCTTTGGCGATAAAGCATCAATTCATCTTCTGGCAATGCGGAAAAGAAGACCGGCAAAAACGTTCAACTCAAAAGATATTTGCTTTTGCTGATCCTCCAAAGAACACACAAAACTCCTGCGCTTCTTCCACATCACACTCTACATCTGAAATCTCGCAGTCATCCAATGATTCCATTTCTGTTTTCTCAAGGGCAATCCAGATTTCATTTTCTTCTACCGGAAGCACCAATCTGACACAGATGTCTTTTTCCTCTTTTACCAACTTTTCACTTGCCACATACAAACGAATCATATAAAATTCCTCCTTAATAAGTAATAAAAAAACAGACCATCTGTCTGTTCTCAGCTTTGAATATGCTGCTGTGCTTGATCTTCAAAAACTTCTTCTGTCAGAATCATATATTCCTCTGGAACATTCACTCCGTCATAATAACCATATCTTTCCTGCTCCTTGTGACTATCACAGATACAACCATTCTCATCGACTTGCGATCATGCCAGCGTCTTTTCGAATGTTTCATGGTATAAAGATAAAGCTGTCCCACCTTGTTATAGTCCACAAATGATTTCATATCTTCTGGAACCACAAAAAGATTGTTCTTTACAAGGTGTTCTCCCAATCTGGAATTGCTTCGAATTGCAGGATCATAAGATACTTTGTCGAAACCATAAGATAGATTGATCATGTCAGCAGCACTTTGAGGCTGATGCATTTCCAATAAATCACAATACAGCTCATCCTGGTCTTCCTCAAACAATTCCTCAAGTCTTGCTGCCAGATAGTTCAGCTCTCGTTAAGATCAGCTTTATCCCATTCCTGATATTCTCCACAGCTCCATGCGTAAAGCTCATGGATGCTGGAAATCACTCGATCGAAGGTCATCCATATCTCTGACGCCAGCTGCATCTAAATATCGTTTCATGGTTTCTGCATCTGCGGGAAGTCTGAGAGAAACATCCACCTCATTTTTCTTTTCAAAAAGTTGTTTACTGCAAAAAGTCACTTGAATCATATTTATTTTTCCCCTTTCCAATATTCCGCTATTTTTTCGCCTATGGCTCGTACCACGGCACTGTGACTGCGTTTCCGATCTGCTTATACAGCTGCGTCTGAACATACGCTGGCTGCTCTTCAAAAATATGAATTGTACCTCCTTGGCAGACGAAATGTTTCCATGGTGCCGTCTTTTGATACTGGAACTAAAAAGTATTCCATGAATATCAGATGCCGTAAGTGTAAACATTTCCTCGTCTTCTTCTTTGATTCTCCTTCCGTTTTGTCTTGTTTTTTCTTTTCCTGGATTCAACAAAGCTCTTGGCAGTCTGCTTTCCAAAATGCCTGTCCTATGCTGTCGGCATCCCAAGCCCTTTCATAGCTTGCTTCACAATGGTGCCGCTAGTAGGGTTTTGTCACAAGACCGCTTTGCTTCATCCTGCAACAGTATAAACCTGTTTTGCGCCTAATCCTCCTGTTCCAGAAGTGATAGTTGGTGAAACGCCTCCTGTGTCATAGATTCTGCTTCCCTGCGGGCCTCCAATAATCTGTGCAGGAGCTGTCTTGCCTGGACTTCTGAGAGGAAATATTTTTCCGGTACTTCTTCCTGTAAGATCTCCGATAATGTACACACGCTCTCTGCTTTGGGGTACACCGTAGTCTTTGGAATTGACAAGCGCGTATTCCACACCGTACCCCAATGCGGCCAGTTCACATAGAACAATGGCAAAATCCCAGCCTCCGCCAGAGGAAAAGATTCCCTTAACATTTTCAAGGATAAGCCATCTGGGTTTATGGTAACCTCGTTCTCGGAGGAAGTCGAACAAACTCAAAAAACAAGCCCGTTCTCCGTATAATCCTCCTTTCCCCGCCATTGAGACATCCTGGCAAGGAATCCGCCTGTCCAAAGATCGACATCTGGTAGGCTTTTGGCACAGACTTTGGTGATGTCTTCTTCAAACCACTCTCCCTCCTTTATGTGGTGCATCGCCTGATAGCTCATATTGGCATATTTGTCTATCTCACAATGCCCTTTGCAAGTCCAGCCTGCCTGCTCCAGTCCCAAACGGAACAACCCGATTCCAGCAAAAAAATCCAAAAAATACATACACATTTCTCCTTTCGCTGTCTTTTCTTTTCATGCTGTTGACGTTTCCTTTTTTCTGAGGTAACATACAACAACCTGTAAGACGGCAGCGAAAAGAGAGCTTCTTGTCCGATTCTTTGTCTCATGCAATTTGTTTTCAGAATTTGTAACGGAAACAAGGCGGATTGCTCCGCCTTGTTTCTTTGCTTATATCTGATCCAGATCAGTTTTCTATTTCATCGGCATCACCACCTCCTTTCATGTTTTCTTCTGCTTCATGGGTAAGCTGTTGTTTTCTCGAATACTGTTGGCAAATAAATCCAACAAGCCGCTGTGGGTATGGATCGTATATTCCGGTTTGGGGTTGCCTTCGCCTTGGTTCATTTTGGCTCTGCAATGCCCAGTCTTATTCTCTTTGCTGATCCTTCCATCGTTAAGCTTTGCTGGATGTATAAGCAACAACATATTTGACTTGCTCCATGCCATAGGTTTCAATAAGTTCTTTCTCAAGCCTGTATGGTAATGAAAACCATCGAAATAACTATTGTTGATGGCTTTTCCGATGTCTTCGGCACACTGCATTGGCTTTTATGGGATGCTTTTCCATATGGATTACCCCGTAAATCTGATCAGATCGCCTGTGATACCTTTACTTTTTATGAGGCTGGACTCTGCTCTCCGGCGGAAGCTTTTTCGCCGGTCGCTGTTTATTCTTCTGCGGATACTTTCATTTCTGCCCTTTCTTGGCGATTACAAAAAGAACATGAATGTTTCATGTTCTGCCATCATGTTTTTATAACTGTGGTTCTTCCATATTTTCTTCCATAGCTTCTGATAACTGAAGTAAGTGATCTGGTTCCACAATCACCTCCCACTCATTTCTTCCTTTAAATAACGCTAAAATATGTTCCTTTGAAATTTCCGCCTCATAAACAGTACTCGTTTTCTCCAAATCGATTGGCAAACCATTGGGCAACCTTTTGATCCAGTGTCCAAGACAAGGCTTTGACCTTGCCTGCATTATATGAAGTCACGCCTCGATAAACCGATACTGTTTCCGGCAGGCTTCGCAGTGTTTCTATTTCATCTTCTGTCATCATCTCCTCCTGTTTTGATTTACGGAACAGATCCAGCAGTTCTTTCTGCTTGAAGTTGGGATCAAGATTAGGTGCTTCTGTCCGAATCCAGATGTCTGCAAGCATTTTGGAAAAATCCTCTCTGACAAGTATGATTCCGTATATTTTAAAAAAGCAAGCAGATAAGATTTTGTCATGAGGTGATATACCCCAAAACACATCTTCCGCAGTATCAATCTGCTTTTCCACTTGTTCTTTCCATAGGTAAATGCCTTTGTGTCTTCCATAATATTGGCAAAAGCAATTTCGCCGTCAGTCTGCGACAGACAAACCATCGCTGAATCTGTAAACGGATGCTTGATGACCAACGGCGAAAACTTTGTTTTTTCTATATTCATGTGCAGGAATACTTTGGCGGTATCTTGATTCCCTCTTGTTCGTTATTTTCGCATTTTCTCACCTTACCACAATGCCACATTTCTTTCTTTTTATTTGTTCAACCAAAGCATCGAATCCTCCTGCTTCTTCAGCATATTTTGTAAAACACACTCCACCATTTTCTCGAAAATCCAAGTTCTTCATAAAGCAAAGCAGATCCTTCTGGTAATTCGCTGCTAGCAATTTGTTGGCTTTTATGATGATGCATCCCTTTGAAGAATGATATCTACCAATTCATTAGGATTGATCTCTGCATTCTCCAGCATTTCATCTGTGATTTCAATAGGATCACCTGGAGGTTCTGTAAATAATTGTTTTTTCACTTGGTTCTGTCTTCATATTTTTCATAACTGTACATCCTCCTTATTCAAATTGTAAAATTCAATTACTGTCGTTTCTTCTATTTCTTCTCTCTTTTGTAACTCCTGTGGTTCTAAAAAATTTTTGTGTATGTGTCCAACGCCTCCTCACTCAATGATGTCAGGTTTCCTTCCTCGTCACTGCCGCAAAAAAAATCGCCAACGATGATATCGCTGCCGATTCTCCTGTTACCTTCCAAGCCTATCAATTTTCCCTCATCATTTAATAGGATGCATACATTGTCATCTAATCCTACGATGTCAATATATCCTCCTACTGCTTCCTGCATTGCTTCCAATGTATTTTCAGCATATAGACTTCAGGATGTTCATGCGGCTTTACTCTTAGTACTTTGATTTCTTTTTCCTTCATTTTCATTCCTCTTTTCATTTTTGAAGGTTACTTAATTTAGTTGGTTTTCACAAAATAAATTTATTTTTTTGTTATATCTGAATTCCTCCTCTCTTTTAAAAAATATATTTCGAACTGTATCAACAAAGATACAGTTTCTTTCAAAATAAACTTTATCTCTTTTTCACAAACTTCAAATTTCTTTCAAAAAATGGTTATATTTTTGCAAACCACTTTTTTGTCGATTTTCGTATCGAGAAAAAAAAGGTGAGATTTTTCATCTCACTGCCTCAAAATCGTTTTTTGACTCCAAAACGCTATGTCATCTATAAAATTGGATTTTTTGGGGCTTTGAAAATCGCCCTCAAAAACCGCCGGAAGCCTTGATTTTACTGGCTTTGCGGTTATGTCATCTATTTTGATCACTCATCCCAGTTATGGTACACAGCCTGGACATCGTCATCCTCATCCAGCAAATCCAGTGTACGGTTTAACTTCTTGATATCATCCTCATCGGTCAGCTCCACCCATGTCTGAGGATCTGGTCACATCCGCCTGCATCATGGGAATGCTCTGGGCCTCCAGTGCTCGCGCACCAGCGCTGAAATCTCAGGCGCCGTAACGACCTCGTAGCTGTCCTCCTCCTCGGAGAAATCCTCTGTCCTGCATCCAGGGCAAGCGCATCATCAGCTCATCCGGATCCATGTCGCACTCTTCCTTGTCAATGATGATCTGTCCTCTTTTTGTCAAACATATAGGACACGCTTCCCGGTGTGCCTACGTTGCCGCCGCCCTTTGTAAAGGCGCTCCTCACATTGGCAGCCGTACGGTTCTTATTATCAGTCAGTGTATCCACGATGATAGCTACGCCGTTGGGGCCGTATCCCTCGGCTGTAAGGGTCTCGTAGTTTACGGAATTGGCATCGCCTCCGCCTTCTTGATCCCGCGGTCAATGGTATCATTGGGCATGTTATTGGCTTTTGCCTTGGCAATCACATCGCGCAGCTTGCTGTTGTTGGCCGGATCTGCCCCGCCCTCTTTACATAGCAGCGACTGCAATCTCACGGCCGATGACAGTGAAGATTTTGCCCTTGGCAGCGTCGTTGCGCTCTTTCTTATGTTTAATGTTGGCAAACTTTGAATGTCCTTGACATTGGTAAACACCCTTTCCTGTTTCTTCTTTTATGGTTTATATATGGTTTATACGTTCAAATACAGCCTTCTGCCGTATTTTATACACATCCTTTCTATATTAACACGATTTTTTTTATATGGCAAGAAAAATTCTTCGGCCGGCAGACCCTTTTGCCCAACCCCTGTCTGCCAGACTCACCCCACATCTGAAGCCAGGTTCCTGAGCCACTTCTTCTGCCTGTACCGTATATATCCCAGAACAGCCTTATATACCTCTTCCGTCATAACCAGGGCATACACTGTATAGATAGGCAGCCTCCACACCAGGGCTCCCAAAAACGCCAGCGGTACGCCGATGAACCACACGCCGCTGGTATCAAGGAACAGACACATCTTGGTATCGCCGCCGCTTCTCAGCACACCCACCACATTGACATAATTGAACATCTTGGCCCGGCATGTAGGCCGCAAAAATCAGGATGCACAGGCTTACGTCCCGGCCACCTCAGGCGTGATGTTGTAAAGGCCGATGATGGGCCAGCGAATGCCAATCAGCACCACTGCCACGCCTACCGTGGCAATGAACTGGAGGATGAAGAAATGCACCGCATACTTCTCCGCCCGCTTGAGATGGCCTGCCCCCAGCTCATTGCCCAGGATAACGGCAGTGGCCGCGCTCAGGCCCTGGAACAATAACACCAGTATAATCCTGTATGGTGGTGCAATGGTGATGGCCGCCACTCGCCTCGTCCCCATGCGCCCGTATGCCAGAGAATACATGGTGGTGCCAGCCCCCACATGAACTCATTGGCAATGACAGGGGCTGATGTGCCGAAAAACCGGCTGACAAACAGTCTGCTCCAGCCAAACAAATCCTTAAGGCCGCAGGCCACTGGAAGCCTTTTTCCGTACACATACCCCAGAATCAGCACAATTTCAATTATCCTTGCTATCAGGGTGGCCACAGCCGCACACGACACTCCCATGGCAGGCATACCCAGCTTGCCGAAAATCAGCGCATAGTTCAGGCATATATTAATCACGATTGCTATGCAGCTGCTTATGACAGGGAAAATGACCTTGTTCACCGCCCTGAGTATGGCCACATACACATTGGTCATGGCCAGAAAGGGGTAGGTTAATACCGCTATTTTCAAATACTTTGACCCCAGCTCCACGCTGTCATGGCTGGTGGTGAATATGCGCATGACGGATTGTGGAAACAAGGGCCGGCACAACGAAGAACAAGGCCCTGTCAGGCCAGAAGTATGGAAATGGACCTTCCGTATGCTCCTCAAATCGCCGTTTCCCCAGAACTGGGCCGCCAGCACGCCGCTTCCGCTGACAATTCCGAATACCAGAAGCGAAAAAACAAAGAAGAACTTATTGGCCAGCCCCACTGCCGCTATGGCGGTGGCTCCCATGGTGCCAATCATCAGGGGTATCCACCAGGTTTACCACTGTGTTAAGCATTCCCCTGCAGAGCCACGGGACAGGCAATCATCAGCGCCTTCCTTAAAATCTGCTGTCACGAAACATCTCCTTCGTACTCTCTATTAACTGCATCATATTTCTCTTCCACCGAATCTTTCCCGCGGTCCGCAGCCTTCCCGCTTTTTGGCACAGGCACGACCCGGACGCTCTCTATCATCTTATTGCCGGCCCGCTCCACTTCAAAGAGCCAGCCGCCGAATTCTACCTGGGGGTTCTCCCCTTCCTGAGGGATGCGGTCCAGCCGCGAGACCAGATATCCATTCAGGGTATCGTAGGTGTCGCTGTCCTCCTCAGGCAGTTCAATATCCAGGGTTTCCATTACATCTTCCAAGGGCGTAAGGCCGCTCATGACAAAAGTGCCATCCTCCATGGCCTGTATGAAATCCTCTTCCTCATCGTATTCATCCATGATGTTGCCTACGATTTCTTCCAGTATGTCCTCCATGGTGAGAAGGCCTGCTGTCTGTCCGTACTCATCCACCACGATTTCCATGTGAATCTTGCGGGACTGCATCTCCTTGAAAAGGGTGTCGATGTTCCTTGTCTCAGGTATGAAATTGAAGCTTTCAAAAGGCCGGGTATGTCCATAACCATCCTGTCCTTGTTCTCTTCCTTTTCCGCAAAGGTCATGGCATCGCGCATGTGGAGTATGCCAATGATATCATCTATGTCCTCTCCGTATACAGGGTACCTGGTATTCACGCCTTCATTCAGGATAAAATCCACTGCCTCCCTTAAGGCTCATGCTGCCGTCAGAACCGTCATGTTGGTGCGGTGCGTCATGATATCCGCGGCTTCCTTGTCTCCCAGCTCAAAGATATTGGTTATCATCTCTGTCTCGTCCGCTTCCAGGACGCCCTGTTCATGGCCTTCATTCACCATAGACATGATATCTTCCTCTGTCACGTTGCCGTCGTCATCCGCCAGGTCCACCCGAAGGCTTAAGCACCAGGAAGAAATCCAACGTAATCAGGCGTGTCAGGGCAGAATAGCCCCGCGAAAAGAGCACCACCGGAAGCATATGGTATCCCCACTTCTCAGGGCTCCTTGGCCGCCAGACGTTTAGGTATGATGATGCCGAAGCTGATAACCAGCACCAGGACAAATGGTGACCAGGGCCAGAATCCTGCCCACTGCCACCAGGACGGATTCCTGTACCAGGGCGTGCCCGCTGCCGCCATCACCTGGGCCGGATCTACCCAGACCAGTACCTTTCCCAAAGGAACCTGCGCTCCACCATGCCAATCATGGCAGGAAGGATCGCCGCTCCTATAATCATACCATCAGATGGGTGGTGACCTGGATGGTATGGACGAACCGCACGGGACGGTTCACTATCTCTAACAGACGCGCGGCCTTCTTATTCCCCCCGGCCGCCTCCTCTTCCAGCTTCCCTTCGTTCACATTCTGTATTGCCGAACCAAAACCGTAAAACACTGCCTCGAAGAATAAATCCTATCAATATGAGGGATACTGACAGGTGGATAACCATCGTCCATAATGACAAAAGACTCCTTTCATACTCATGAAACACCATAACCGTCGGGCCCTGCCAAAAACAGAGCTATACCCCTAAAATACGGCATTAACTCTGCTTATCATATCATTTTTCTCATATTTCGTCAATGGTGCCTTATGCTCCTGCTCTTGGTTCCCGCTCACGGGTCCCCCGCCTGCTTATGTACGCAGTTCCAGGCTAATCATAAGGGCCTCATCCACCTTCTGCTGAAGCTCCTCGTCAATGTGGCAGATTTTCTCCTTCAGTCTCTGCTTGTCAATGGTGCGCAGCTGTTCCAGGAGAATGACCGAATCCTTAATCATGGCACAGCGTCTGGTGGGCAGCTCCACATGGGTGGGCAGCTTGGCTTTGTTCATCCTGGATGTAATGGCCGCACATATGACCGTGGGGCTGTGCTTGTTTCCCACGTCATTCTGATAATCAGCACAGGGCGCACTCCCCTGTTCGAACCCACCACCGGCCGCAGGTCTGCATAATAAATATCGCCTCGTCTGATAATCACATCTTCACACTCCGTCAATTTATTCAACCTTAGTATTGACATTTTGACCTGTGTATACATAGCCCAGATACACTGGGTGCATCCGGCCGGCTTTACGCCACACTAATAACATATGAATCAGACGTTCTCTTTGAGCCTGGTAGGCTTTACATATATCCAACCCTCGTAAATATCATTAAAGTAATCCTTTTCCCAATGGCCTTCCCGTCCCGCAGGTAGACTCTTGGAACCCGTTTGCCGATTTGGCAGATAATCTCATAGTGAAAACCGCCGCTTAAGGCAGCTAACTCCTCCACCGTGATGCATTTCCTCCCCATCCCTTCCAATGAGAGTCACCTGGTCGCCTTCCTCTGCCTCCGGGATGTCTGTGACATCTACCATAAACTGGTCCATGCATATCCTGCCAAGGATCTCTGCCCGTTTTCCCGGATAAGCAACGCTCCCTTGTTGGAGAGACTGCGCAGGTAGCCGTCCCCGTATCCCACGGGAATGGTGGCCACACGCATGGGACGGTCCGCCACAAAGGTACCCCCATAGCTCACAGCCGTACCCGGCCCGATGGTCTTTATGTATGTGATAAAGCTCTTAAGCTCCATGGCAGGAACCAGCTTCACCCTGTCCCGGGCCACCTCGTCTGATGGGTACAGGCCGTAAATAGAGATTCCGGCGCGCACCATATCCAGTCCGTTGGAGTCCAGCCCTCCACAATACCGGCGCTGTTGGAGCAGTGGCGGATCGGGATATCCACCCCACGGCTGCAGAGCATTTCACAGAATTCCCTGTATTTCTTATACTGTGCCTCATAAAATGCCTTGTCCGCCTCGTCTGCTTCCTGGCAAAAGTGGGTGAAACATACCCTCAATGCATATTCCGGAAGCCTGTATATACGGGCCGCCTCGTCTGCCGACGCCGCCTCATTCGGCGTCATTCCAATCCGGCTCATGCCTGTATCCACCGCCAGATGGATGTTTGCCCTGGCGCCGTTCTTTACAGCTGTTTCAGACAATTTCCCCGCCTCCTACATGCGGAACATGGCAGGGCGTATATCGTACCGGACCAGATCCTCAAAACGGCTCTCATGGGTCACGCCCAGTACCAGAATCATCTTCTGGATGCCGTGGCGGCGCAGGATAATCGCCTCGTCAATGGTGGCCACCGCGTACCCTTTACGTAAGGATCAATGGCCCTGGCCACCGGAACTGCCCCGTGTCCGTACCCGTCTGTCTTTACCACCCCGATCATGGAAGCGGAAGGAGGCAGACTGTCCTTCATTGCCCTCATATTGGATTCCACCGCATCCAGGTCAATGGATGCGTAAACTCTGCTGTAAGAATTCATTGTTGTTGCTCCTGTGTCACGGGCCTCTGTTCCGGCCCATTTTCAATCTCATTTTATTATTTAGCGCGGCGGAACGGATGCTGCACCGCAGTTGTCACACCTTGGCTGTCACGCCCTGGCCGTCACAACCATGACTGTCACACCTCAGCCGCACACCATGGCCATCACACCATGGCCATCACACTGCCAACAGCATCCGCCAGTTCCGAAGCCAGCAGGCTGTGGGCGCCGCTTTTAGAGGCAGCCGCGTCCCCTGCCCGTCCATGAAGATATACACCCAGACAGGTACTCCGCCTCCTCTTCCTCCATTCCAATGGCTATCAGACCTGCTATGATGCCTGTGAGCACGTCGCCGGAGCCTGCCTTTGCCATGGCGCTGTTGCCGCTGGAGTTGATGTACAGGTTCCGTCCCGTCCCCAGTCACAGTGGCTGCGTCCTTTAACACGCAGGTAAGGCCGTAGCGGCCCGCATACTCCAGGGCCGTGGCTGCCAGGTTCTCCTTAATCCTGATCGATTCCCTCCCTGTAAGCCGGGCCATTTCCAGATGGGGCGTCACGATAATGTTCTCTGTATAGTAGGAGGTAAGATATGGATGACCCGCTGCATTCAGGCCGTCGGCGTCAATGATGACAGGCACGAACGCGCTGGTCAGTATATCCCTCCACCAGATATTCCACATAGGGTCCGCTTCCAGTCCCGGTCCCAGCACCACCACGTCAGCCCATTCCATCTGAGCTTCTATCATCTTCCTGATTCATCCCTGCCCTCCATGAGCTGGTCAGGGGTGTAGGTGGCTATGATGGCCTCAGGCAGGCGTTCCTGGAGAATCTGACGGTTTTCCACCGTAAGCAGTTTACCAGTCCCGCCCCTGTCCTGTATGCGGATAAGGCGCTCAGGTAGGCGGCCCAGCACATATTCTTAGAGCCTGCCACAATCAGCACCTTCCAAAGGTTCCCTTTGTTGGAATAGGCAGGGCGCCTGGGTATCCGTTTCAAATCATCATCACTGTAGGTAACGGCAAAATCCCCTGCCGCCGTCCCCTCTGCTTCCTTCACCGCCTCCAGGGCCTGTCCGGGAAATCCGATATCAGCCACTTCCACCGGCCCGCGTACTCCCGGCCAGGATACAGCTGTCCCGGTTTCTCCCATCCAAAGGTAACCGTCAGGTCCGCCCTCAGGGCTATGCCCATGACAATTCCCGTATCCCCATGAATGCCGGAAGGCACATCCACCGCCACAGTGCTGCGGATGGACTTGGACGCAAGCATTTCGATACACTGCCTGTAATCCCCCTCCACAGGGCGGCTCAGTCCCACGCCGAACACCGCGTCTAGTGAGGAAGGCCGCATTCTTCCTTCTCCCCTCCTGCCACGGCAGAGTGAAAAGTCCCACGTTGCCTGCAATCTTAAGCTGCGTCCTGAATTCCTCTGTTCCCTTATCCGGATTTCCCACCAGAAATACACGCACCGGATATCCTTTTAGATGAGCATTCTGGGCCGCCACACCGTCGGCCCCGTTGTTGCCGGTGCCGCACACCGCCCAGATTACATCCCCTTTCCCAGGCGCTCCGCTGCCAGGGCCACACTTAAGAGCTGCCCGCTCCATCAGGACCAGGGGGATTCCTATGGTGTGGATGGTGTATGCGTCAATGGCCTTCATCTGTTTTCCCGTTACCAGCATCCTCATTTGGCTGTACCTCCTTTATCCTTCCTTCTCCCACTGCAAACGCCATGGCGTATTCCCTTGTTGGTGATGGACACCTCCAGACGCTCCATTCCCATCTCCTGAAACCGCTTAAGGGCCCCTCTGTAAAGGCGGACATAGGGTTTTCCCATATCATCCCTGAGCACCTCCACGTCGATGGGCATGAAGGTCCGAAACCCTGTCCCCAAAGCCTTGGCAACCGCTTCCTTCACTAGAAAGAGCCGGCCAGCTTAGAGGCAGACCCCTTCGCTTGCCGGCTTTCCGTCTCCGTAAATGTGCGCACCACAAAATAATCTTTTACAGGCTTTTTCCATGCGTCTGATTTCAATTAAATATGTTCCAACTCCAAGTATCATGGTGCTGTCTTCCTAAACATTTACTTTAACGCGTTCTTTTCCTCCTGCAGGTCATACATGCTGCTGACCCGGTAGGGAAAGACGCATCAGGCTCTCGGACAGGTGCACATTCTCCACCACCACATCCCTCCGGTACCACCAAATCCGTATGGGCAAAATTCCAGATAGCCCTGATTCCCGCGTTTACCAGGCGGTCCGCAATCTCCGGCGCCTTTGTCTTTGGATGGTCAGAGCAGCAATCTGAATCTCATTCTCCTGATAAACGTTTCCAAATCATCCACGGAGCGAATCTCAATCCCCCTGATGACCAGGCCGATCAGTTTGGGGTTAATATCAAACATTCCCCTGATAACAAAGCCCCTGCGCTCAAAAATTCGTATAGTTGGCAATGGCCTGTCCCAGGTTTCCTGCTCCGATGATGATCACATTGTGCTGTCTGTCAATCCCAAGTATTTTGGCGATCTCTGAATAGAGGTACTTAACATTATAACCGTAGCCCTGCTGGCCGAATCCGCCGAAATTATTCAGATCCTGACGGATCTGAGACGCGGTCACTTTCATTCTGGCGCTCAGCTCATTGGAGGATATGCGCTCCACACCCTCCTCTATTAATTCACCTAAATAACGGTAATAACGGGGCAGCCTGGATATGACTGCTTCGAAATCTCCTTGCGTTCCATGATGTATCCACCTTCCCATTGTGCAATTCTGTCAAAACCTTAATAGTTCTATTATAAACACACGTCAAAAAAATGTCAAACCGTTTACATATGTTCTTGAAAAAATCGTCTCCGTATATTATACTTGGGAGAGCTAAATATGTCGTTTTTAAAGGAGTTTACCATGATTTTATCATGCAGCAATATAAGCAAATCATTTGAGAGAAACATATATTAAAGCAGGTTTCCTTCCACCTGGAGGACCATGAAAAGGCAGCCATCGTCGGTATCAACGGCGCCGGCAAGTCCACTCTCCTCAAAATCATCATCGGGGAACTGGCCTGTGACGAGGGGTGCGTGGCCCTGAGCAAAGGGGCCTCCATCGGCTACCTGGCACAGCACCAAGACCTGGACAGCGAGAGCACCATCCACGACGCCCTGCTGGAGGTCAAGCGCCCCATCCTTCATATGGAAGAACGCATCCGCTCCCTGGAACTGGATATGAAAGCGCGTCCGGCGAAGGTTTAGAAAACATGCTGGAGGAATACAGCCGCCTGACCCACCAGTTTGAGCTGGAGGGCGGTTATGCCTGCCGCAGTGAAATTACCGGCGTATTAAAGGGCCTTGGCTTTTCAGAGGAAGAATTTTCAAAGCCCATCAACGCCCTGTCCGGGGGCCAGAAAACCCGCGTATCCTTAGGTAAGCTTCTGCTGACCAAGCCCGACATCCTGCTCTTGGACGAGCCCACCAACCACCTGGACATGGAATCCATTGCCTGGCTGGAGACATACCTTAAGACCTACAGCGGCAGCGTAATCATCGTTGCCCATGACCGCTATTTTCTGGACCGGGTGGTGACAAAAATCGTGGAGCTGGACAATGGAACCGGGACCGTGTTCAGCGGCAATTACACGGCCTACAGCGACAAAAAAGCCATGCTTCGGGACGCCAGAATCCGGGCATACTTAAATCAGCAGCAGGAAATCCGCCATCAGGAAGCGGTCATTGCCAAATTAAAATCATTTAACCGTGAAAAATCCATCCGCGGCCGAGAGCCGGGAAAAGATGCTGGATAAGATCGACCGGCTGGAAAAGCCCCTAGACATCGACGACTCCATGGATATCCGGCTGGAGCCGGATGTGGAAAGCGGCAAGGATGTGCTTACCGTTACCGGCCTGAGCAAGTCCTTTGACAGCCAGACCCTGTTCACAGACGTAAATTTTGAAATCAAGCGGGGGGACGGGTGGCCATCATCGGCAACAACGGTACAGGCAAAACCACCCTCTTAAAGATCATCAACCATCTGCTGCCCGCCGATGCCGGCGAGATACGTCTGGCTCCAAGGTGCACATCGGCTACTACGACCAGGAGCATCAGGTGCTGCACATGGAAAAGACCCTGTTTCAGGAGATTCAGGATACATACCCCACCATGAACAATACCCAGATTCGCAATACGCTGGCCTCCTTTCTCTTTACGGGGATGATGTGTTCAAGCTGATCCGGGATTTGAGCGGCGGCGAGCGGGCCAGGTCTCCTGGCTGCTGATGCTTTCTGACGCCAATTTCCTGCTCCTTGACGAGCCCACCAACCACCTGGACATCACCTCCAAGGAAATCCTGAAAGCGCCCTGTGCCGTTACACCGGAACCGTACTCTATGTATCCCACGACCGGTATTTCATCAACCGCACAGCCACCAGAATTCTGGACTTGACCGGACAGTCCCTGATTAACTATATCGGCAGCTATGACTATTATCTGGAGAAAAAGGATGTGGTGGAAGCCGCGTTTGCAGCCAGGAACAGCCGTACCTTAGCAGTGCCCGGTTCCTCCCAGTCACCGGACCGGCCGTCTCAGGGTTCCCCAAACGACCTGAAGCTGGAGTGGAAGGCCCAGAAGGAAGAACAGGCCCGTATACGCAGGATTCAGAACGAGCTCAGAAAAACAGAGGAGTCCATTCACGCCCTGGAGACCAGGGACAGCGAGATCGACGCCCTCCTCACCCTGGAAGAGGTGTACACCGATGTGCCCCGGCTTATGGAACTGAATAAGGAAAAAGAGGAAATAGCCGGACAGCTGGAAAAGCTGTACCAGAGCTGGGAAGAGTTGGCCGAGGAGGCCTGATGCCGCAGAAAGGAGCTGTTCAATGAAACTGAAACGTATATTTGCCCTCTTGGGGGCCGTCCTGCTGGCAGGACTGTTTATCCTGGCCATTGTGCTGGCTGCCATGGGGCGCCGAAGAATTATCTCATGGCGGTTATCTTCTCCCTGGTTTTCATTCCCATCGTAATGTACGCCATGGGTCTTATGACCAGGGTGCTGAAACCATCAGATCCCCCGGAAGGCATGGATGAGGACGGGGATGCAGGGCAGGCTTCCCTGGATAAGAACAGCGCGGATTCAGGGGATGAGCTGTGACAGCGGGAACCCGGTTCACTGTATAACTACAAAACAAGCTCCCTTATGAAAGACACGTTTCTCTGTCTCTCATGGAGGGAGCTTTTTATATCATGGCAGAACTCCGGGCTGAACCCTGGGCTGAAATCCGGGCTGAACCCGGGCCGAATCCCGGGCTGGACTCCGGGCTGAATTTTGGTTTCAGCAGGCCGCCTGTTTTTCAGGCTGCTTCTCACCAGCCCGTTTACCCAGAACACCCCCATCATGACAACAGACAGCAGTGCCGCGCCCTCATATGGGAAGCGTATATCCGAAGCTCCCGCAGTCCGGGCCATAAATCCCAGTACCAGGGTGAAGAAAACTGTCCCAGGCTTCATGAACATGATGACAGAGCCTGCTGCCAGGGACTCATCCCTCTCACAGGCAATACATGCCTCCGCGTTAAAGGTTCCCACTGCCGAGGCAAGGGCAATTCCAAACAGAACCAGTCCCAGCATGGTCAATGCCAGACTGTTCTTCGCGTACAGGGACAGCAGCCCCGATGGAGCACAGCCATATGAAGGTGCCCATATATCTTCCCAGGAGTTTCTTAAGCTTTCCTATGTAAAGCCCTGTCACCAGGGAGCTTACAGTCTGGAAGGACATGATGATCCCCACCTTTTCCCCGCTGATCAGGCCCTCCGACAGAATGATGGAGGAACAGTTGTTCAGTATGGCAAAATAACCTACAAACACCACAAAGGTTCCGGCCCCATAGACCCATGTTTTCCTGATGACGCCAAGATCCCCTGGCCAGGCGCACCCTGTCATCTCCCCGCTGCTCCCCCGCCCCGGTGACCGTTACATCAGGAATATGCTTAAGGCACAGCCACAGACATGGTATTCCAAACAGATACACCAGAAACACCGCCCGCCAGGATATGGCAGCCAGGTACCCGGCCAGCACCATGCATATGATGGATGAGACACTGACCAGATGACAATGCCGCCATTTAAGCGGTGCTGTTCCTCCCTGGTGAAGAAATAGGACAGCAGCCCCACTGACAGGGGCATCATCCGCCCATATCCGGCTCCAATCAGGATTCTGGTCAGGACCAGGGTATAAATTCCGGAAGCCAGACCGCCCATAAGGCCGCCGGCCAGAAACAGGACCAGTCCCGCAGCGCAGAGCTTCCGGACAGAATAGCGTCTGCTGAGCCATGCAAAGGGAATGGCCACGGCAATTACCATCAGGGACGGCAGGGACACTATCATCTGCACCAGCACTCCGGGCGCATCCGGAAAATTCTGGCGTATGACACCCAGGGCAGGCGATATGCCAGTTCCTACCAGGGCATTGGCCATGGAAAGGCTCAGGATTGCCCACAGCACCATGGACCTGTTTTTCATTTCTGATTCTGTTTCTTTTTTCACTTCTGTTTTTTCCACTTCTGTCATTTTCACTGCTGTCATTTCTACTGCTGCATTGTCTTTCGCGCTCATACATCCTGCCTTTCCAGAAGATGGTACAGTGTGTTAATATAGACAGCCAAAGCCGGAACCATGGCATCTTCATCAATATCAAATCTGGGATTATGCAGACTGGCAGTCAGTCCTTTCTCCTCATTCTTCACTCCGAAGAAGAAAAGGCGCCTTTGTATTTCCTGGTATACCATGCAAAATCCTCTGATCCCATCTCAGGCTCCGGACGCTTCATCACCTTGTCCTGTCCCAATACCTCTGCCGCGGATTGGTAAATGGTATCCGTGATATCTCTGTCATTGGCAAAGGAGGGAAACGCAAAGGAATCCTCAAATTCACAGGTGATTCCGTTCATCCGGCTTAAGTCTCTTACAATCTGCTCCAGCCTGTCTGTATATAGTCCCTCACCTGACCGTCGGGCCCGGTAGGTTCCTCCAAAGGTCAGCTCTGAGGGAAGGACATTTTAGTGGACAGTACCCCGGCGTTTATAGAGCATACCGAGATAACGGCTGTCTTCATGGGCGGTATTTCCCTGGAACCTATATTCTGTATGGCCTGAATCATCTCCATGGCAATGGATATCAGGTCCTTCCCCTTATGGGGCGAAGCCGCATGGCACCCGGTTCCCTTAAGCTTTACCCGAAAAATCACCGCTGGCAAAAGCTTCCGTACCTGCATCCCATCACACCTGCCTGATATTGAGGCTGGCAGTGGGTCCGAATATGGCGTCCACGCCGTCCAACACCCTGAATCCACGATGAGCTTTGCCCCGCCAGGCGCAGGGACCTTCCTCGACAGGCTGGAAAATCAGTTTGACGCATCCGCCGGGAATCTGGTCCTTGTGCTCTGAAAGATAGGATGCCAGCCCCAGCAAAGGGCTGTATGTATCGTCGTGGCCGCAGGCATGGCATACCCCATCCCTGGCAGAACGGTAAGGCACATCCTTCTCATCCTGCATCCCCAGGGCATCCATATCCGCCCTGACCGCTGGTATTTCCCGGCCTGCCTGTTTCCAGGATTCCCAGGACAGCGCTTTCTGCAAATCCGGTGTGCACCTGAAATCCCAGCTTCTCCAGCACTCCCGCCACCATGGCCGATGTCTTTGGCAGATGAAATCCGGTTTCAGGACAGGAATGTATATTCCTTCTCCACTCCACCATCCTGTCCCTGTATTCCTGCACCTCATTCAGTAACCCCTGCATCCTGTCACACTTCCTTTCTCAGATCCACTCACATCATCAGCCAAATATGGTTTCAGCCGTTCAAGGCCTTCCTTAAGCATGGCTCTCTGTGTACCGATATTGATACGAAGGAATCCATTTCCTTCTATTCCATAGTGGGAACCGTCATTGGGCGCCACACCTGCCCCTACCACCTTTCCATGAGTTCTTCTGGCTTAATCCCAGTGCCGTAAAATCCAGCCACATAAGATAGGTTCCATCCTGGACATATGTCTTGCCGCAGGCAGGTTCTCCGCCACATACTCTGCCACAAACTGCGCATTTTCATATAAGTACTGATTCAGCTCATCCACATAGGCTGCCCCATGGCGGTAGGCCACCTCAAAGGCCTTAAGTCCGAACAGATCCACTCCCACATGAAACGCGGTGACCACCTTTGTTCACCCTGCTATACAGTTCCGGATTCTTGATAATCAGGACAGAGGGACTTAAGACCGGCAATATTAAAGGTTTTGCTGGGAGCCATGGCAGTGACGCTGCGCCCCGCCGCATCCTGATTCACTGTCTGGTAAGGAATATGCTTGTGCCCCGGAAAAACCAGATCCGAGTGGATCTCGTCCGAAAATACCAGAACATAGCGGCTGCACAGATCATTGAGTCTGGTCAGCTCCTCCATGGTCCACACACGGCCCACCGGGTTATGGGGGCTGCAAAGGATGAAGAGCTTAACCCCCTCCTTGAATTCTCCTCCATGTCCTCAAAATCCATTTCCATACCGTCCATGTTCGCTTCAGTGATGAGGTCACCAGGGTCCCTCCTGCTGCTCAATCACCTTAAAAAACGGGTCGTAAACAGGCGTGTTTACCATCACCTTGTCCCCTTTTTCCGTCAGTGCATAGATGATGAAGGAACATGCGCAGACAACGCCTGAATAGTAATCAGCTCCTCCCTCTTTATGTCAAAGTGATTGCGCGTTCTGTTCCATTCAATAAAGCTCGTAGTACCCTCCGACGGGAACGTATACCCATAGGTCGGATGCTTTGCCCTCTCCGTCATGGCCCGGGTGAGCTCCGGCAGTGTCTCAAAGTCCATGTCCGCGATTCCAAAGGGAATCAGATCCTTCCGGCCAAAATCTTTTTCCAGCCGGTCCCACTTAATTACCTCCGTATTATGTCTGTCAAATGTCCTGTCGAAATCATACATGTTTCCTTACCAACCTTTCTTAGTTACTTATCATTTATTAGGACGCATACCCGCAGGATGCGTCCCGCCTGATGGTATCTATCATACCTCAGGCCCCTCTTTGTCTACCCCATCATTAGAGCAGGTTACACATGCCCAGGCCCACAAAGGTTCCAATCATGGAGCCGAGCTGCCATGATAACGGAGATAGACTGATAGATTTACCATAAGCAGCGCAACCACCGGTGCCGACGACACGCCGCCGATATTGGCGATGCTTGCAATCCCAGTGTACACAAATCCAACCTTCATAAGCTTTGCCACCGGAACATGATGATTACATGTATCAGAAGCACAGTCACGCCGGACAGGAAGAATACGCCTGCATTGGCAAAGCTCCTTAAGTCCACATTGGAGGATGATACGGAAAGGGCAAAGATAGCCAGCGTTCCTCCTATCAGCTCCAGACCGTTTATATAGCCGAATTCCGTGGTGGTGCCGATGATGACGCCGATGGCTGTCACCATAAGATACAGCCATACCTGGGCGGGCACTGCGGGTATCAGCGCTCCTAAAAAGTCGCCCATATGGAAGCCGAACGCCACAATCACAAGGCCCACACCCATAATCATGAACAGATCCAGAGAAGTAGGAATCTGCTTTTCCCTCTTTGTCTCTCAAGCCTTGAGGCAATCCACATCTATTTCCTCGGGTTTTCCGCCTGTCCACTTATTAAACCTGGCGGCAAAGGGAACCATGACAATCAATATGGTCATCCAGGGACGGAATATCAGGTTAATCAGCAGCAGTACATTGGCCAGGTTCTCAGCTCAGCTCCCCACTGCCCCGAGCAACCGCGTACAGGTTTTCAATGCCTCCCCTAAAGCTGGCGGTCCATGTGCCGAAGGACTGGGGAATCTGCTGCAGTACCAGAGGACCGGCAAAGCACTTATATACCACCACCATGCCAATGCAGATACTCAGGTGGTGCACAGGAATACGGGCAGCAGCTTGGGACCTATCTTTACCATCTTCTTGAAATCACACTGCACCGCGATAGAATACCATGAAGGGAACCATGTATTCCAGGATATTGCTCCTCATGGAGCTGACGGCCTTATTGCTGAAAGACCATACACCAAAGGTATTGCAGCACACAACGATCAGGAATACAATAATGACCGGCGGCAGGAACTTATAAATCTTTAAGGGGTACTTCTTTACAATCCAGAACACAAATGCATTAATGGCCAATAATGCTGCTACAAAACTCAATCCTGATGTTACTAACATATACTTCCCTCCTGTGATTCATAATGATGTACGGTCAAACAGCTTTCCCCTTGATTATATTTTAATATTAAAACTGTTTTAACCTTTAAACTATTTACAATAAGAAGTATACTATTATTTTCGCCATATTTCAACATATTTTTATGCAAATTTATATCAACTCGCGGATATTTGTTTCCTTGATTCCGTCATATTATATATATTTGTTATGCAGGCTGTCGCATCAGACCCGTGCCGGACCTGAACCAGACAGATTCGTTCATTGATGCGGGAAATGATCCATTCATATAATGAGATAATATAATGAGAATTAAGTTATGCCAAAAAGGAAAAGCCGGCAGTTTTGTGCCGGCCTGGAGATATGTTAATTATGATTATAAAGATGCTATTTGTTCAAATACTCTATTTACATCCGGTTCTCCATGCCCCCAGGTTTGGATAAGCGTTAAAACAGAACCGTAACCCATGCAGGAGGGTGCCATTCCAGGTGCCATGAATATGTGTCGAAATTAGGTTGAAATCTTTCCTGTTTTTCCTTATACTAATAAGAGTACAGTTTTATCATCAAATAACCGGGGGAATTATGGAAAAAAAGAATCGAATCCAGGAAACCATATCATTAATCATGAAATATAACCGTCAGATGTATGAGTATGGCAAGGACTTCCGCAGCTACGGTACCGATAAGATGCTTCGCGTGGACCAAATGTCCATCATAAACCTGATTGGCGACAATCCCAAGTGCAATCTGAAGCTCATCGCCCAGTCCACTGACTCCAACATCTCCACCGTATCCCTTCAGGTGGCGCGCCTTGTAAAGCTGGGCCTGCTGAAAAGCACCGTTCCAGCATGTACCAGAGAATCGTCCTGAGCCTCAGCGGCGAGGGCATGAAGGCCTATGAATTCCACAAGAAACTGGACCAGAACTGGTCTGACACCGTGGAGTCCCCTGCTCTCAGGGTATACAAAAGAAGAACTGGCCGTCATCAACGCCTTTCTCCACCAGCTTCTGACCGAGAATCCTCCCATGTAGGGGGGCTGTTGACAGAATCATGAGGCCGTTGACAGAATTTCCAGGACCCATCAGCTGCTGCCGAAGGGTCCTGTTTTCTATATTTCCTTATTCTATTTACGCATAATGATATGTCGTCTCTTCCCGGTCCGTTGGACACCATTGAGATGGGAGCCTCGATTTCCTTCTCCACAAACTCAATGTATTTACGGCAGTTCTCCGGAAGATCCCCGTACTTTCCTGATGCCGCGGGATATCACACTTCCAGCCCGGCAGTCTGGTAAGAACCGGTTTGGCCTTCTCCTTAGCCGTGGTGGGAATTCCCTGGTAACCTGTCCGTCAATCTCATAGCCCACGCAGACAGGAATTTCATCCAGATAGCCCAGGACATCCAGCACGGTAAATGCCACCTCCGTGGTGCCCTGAATCCGGCAGCCGTACCTGGTAGCCACTTGCGTCAAACCAGCCCACGCGTTGGGCCTTCCTGTGGTGGCGCCGTACTTCCGCCGTCGCCTCCCCGGTTTCTAAGCTCATCTGCCTCGTCTCCAAATATCTCACTGACAAAGGCTCCTGCGCCAACCGCACTGGAATATGCCTTAACCACAGTGGTAATATCCTTAATCTCATAAGGAGGAATGCCTGCGCCAATGGCTCCATAGGCAGCCAGTGTGGAGGAGGATGTCACCATGGGATAGATACCATGATCCGGTCCTTAAGGGAGCCCAGCTGCCCTCTAACAGGATGTTCCTGCTCCTTAATGGCCTCATGGAGATAAGGGAGGTATCACATACATACGGCTCAACCATATCCCGGTAACTCAGGAGCTCCTTTATGATTTCTTCAGGATCCAGAAGAGGTTTATGGTACAGATGCTCCAGAATTACATTTTTCAGTTCACATACCCTGTATGCCTTTTCCCTCAGCAGCTCCTGGTCAAAGAGCTCGCTGACCTGGAAACCAATCTTTGGCATATTTATCCGAATAAAAGGGAGCGATACCTGATTTGGTGGAACCAAAGGACTTTCCGGCAAGACGCGCTTCCTCGTATGTGTCAAACAGCACATGGTACGGCATGAGAATCCAATGGCCCTGTCCGAAACCAGAATCCTGGGTTTGGCACGCCCCGCTCCACCAGCGACTCAATTTCCTGAACCAGATAAGGGATATTGAGAGCCACACCATTGCCGATGATGCTGGTGGTATGCTGGTAAAACACGCCGGATGGAAGAAGGTGAAGGGCAAACTTGCCGTAATCATTGATAATGGTATGACCTGCATTACTTCCGCCCTGGAAACGGATGATAATGTCAGACTCCTTGGCAAGCATATCCGTAATCTTACCCTTTCCTTCGTCACCCCAGTTAGCACCTACAATTGCTCTAACCATACTAAATTCCTCCTTCGGGTATCTCCCGTTCAATGCTCATTTGCAGTTCATGAAAGGATGGACACGCATTCTGTGTATCTTATCCTTACCTAATTTACTACAACCTATACCATAAGTAAAGACGTTATTTATTATGTTTTCCATAAGTATTACTTATGTCATTTTTCTGAAGAAGGCTCATTTTCTATCATTTGCCGCCGGCCGGCTGCTCAGCCGCCGCCTGATCGCAGGCCATCATATCTAACAGCCTGCGCCCCGGCACGGAAATCAGGCTGGACTCTCCCGTTACCACGCACATGTGCGGAGAGGCATCTCTTGTTTGAATTTCAGCCGGAATACCTCGCCTCTCATTATGGCATCCTCCGCAAATCCCTCCATGACGCACTCCGATCCCATGTTGCGCCTTTTGGCAACTGCACAATTCATATCGCTGATGGCCAGCTCAAATTCCGGCTTAAGCAGTGTTCCCTGCTGTGCCAGAAAGGCGTCCATAAAGGTTCTGGTGCTTGTGTTCTTTTCCAGCGCTATACACGGAAAGGCCTCCAGCTCCTTGTACTCCAGCTTGCGCCCTTCCAATTCCCGGAAGCTGCTGCCCGCTATGAAAACATTGCGTATGGCCTTGACCTGAAACTGTCTGACAGTCCCTCTGCTGGTAAAGCGGGGAGGTCACGACTCCAAAATCAATTCTGCCCTCTTCCAGGCTTTTGATGGTTTCCGGGGTGGGCGCATTGGTAACATTCACCTTAATCTTGGGATATTCCCGGTGGAACTGTTCCAGATAAGGAAGAAGATAAAACTGCAGCGTCATATCGCTGGCTCCAATCCGCACTTCCCCCACATCCATATTCAGCATCCGCTCCAGCATCTTCCCGCCTTCCAGCAGCTCCTCCACTCCAGGCTTTACATAGTGGTATAGAAGCTCCCCTTCCCGGGTCAGCTGCACACCTTTGGAAGTGCGGAAGAACAGCTTTGTCCCGGCTTCCTTTTCCAACTGCCGCACAGCCTGGCTTACAGCCGGTGGGAGATACAAGCTCCTGGCGGCAGCTGTAAGACTGCCGTGGGCGCACACATGGTAAAATACTTTATAGTATTCAAAGTTCACATTCATCCATAAGTACTCCTTATCGAAAGATAATATATTCAGAATTAATTATTATGGATATCATAGCACAAACAGAAGAAATGTGGAATCTGAAACAGCGCCGGCAACCCTGTGTCTAAATTTGCTCCCACAGATGCAGTATCTATGGAGAGCAGTCAAACATACTATATGGAACTTACGTATACCCAATCACTGAATACATCACGGCCGGACCATTTTACGAAACATCTGCCCCGTACCCGAAAAGGCGACCGGAACATAACAGGCCGGGTGATATGCGCAGAGAAAATCATCCAAATCAATATAATAAAGTATCTGATAACTATCAGGTGGTACCTCCCACAACCTTAACTTGAAACTGGATACTGGCTGTTCCAAGGATGCTATATTGGGAATAGTGTATGTCAGCGTATTACTGGTAACCGTTGGTGTGGGGCAGCGCCATTCACAGTAAAATGAACCTGCCAACAAAGGTGGCGCCCGCCGGAATTGTATCCGTGAACGGCAAGTTTGTCAAAGCGTTCAGTCCCACATTTGTCACTCGTAACCGTATGTTAGGTATCGCCAATACTGGCGGTAAGCTTGTCTACCGCTTTAGCAGCGTTGGCGCGAGAAGCAAAACCGTTGAAACAGTATTGCTGTTGATAGGATTACCGCCATATGTTACGCAGTATTATCGCTTTATTTATTAGAGCCATTTCTTCTCACCCCGCTTATTATGATTTTAATACATCATATGTAAGCGGGAACAGAGGTTCTAATATATCAGACATTAATCTGCGCTGTCAACCCAAGCTCTCCCTCATTCTCCTCAAGAAGCGGCTTAATAACCTCTTCCAGAAATTCCTCCACCTGCTTTGGTGAACGGCCCACATAACGGGACGGATCCATGGTCTCTTTTCAGTTCATCCAGGGAAAGATTGAAGGCAGGGTCAGCTGCTATCAGCTCCAGGGAGGTTGTTATCCAGGCCCTTTTCTTCACGTTTCTTCCCGCCTCCATGGACAGCTCGCGAATCCGCTCATGGAGTTCCTGACGGTCGCCTCCTGCCTTTACCGCGTCCATCATAATATTCTCTGTGGCCAGAAAGGGAAGCTCTGCCATCAGGTGCTTTTCAATGACCTTGGGATATACCACCAGGCCGTCCACCACGTTCAGGTACAGGTCCAGGATGCCGTCCACTGCCAGAAAACCTTCCGGTACGGAAAGTCTCTTGTTGGCTGAGTCGTCCAGGGTTCTTCAAACCACGTGGACGCCACCAGCATGGGGATTCACTACCGCCTTGGTCACATAGTTGCCATTAGGTAATGCTTCAAGCGCATGGATTCCTCTTATATGCCATGGCGGATGAACCGGATTTGCTTCTTCTAAAGGGCTCCTTCCCACTTCCTTCAGGTGCTGGAGAAGACGGATGTCATTGAAACTTGTGGGCGCTCTGGGCAACCTGCCAGGACACTTATAACACGGCTGTCCACCTTCCGTGAATACGTCTGGCCTGATACAGGATAGCAGCCCTCAAATCCCATCTTCTCTGCAATCCTTGCATCCAGACGGCGGCATTTCATGATCTCCGGCCAAAGCTCCAGGAAGCTGGCCTGGGTGCCGGTGGTTCCCTTGGAACCCAGAAGGCGCATGGAGCCGATAAGGTAATCCAGGTCATCCAGGTCCAGCTTAAGCTCCATCATCCACAGTAGGAGTGCGTTTACCAACCGTGGTTGGCTGGGCCGGCTGGAAGTGGGTGAACGCAAGTGTGGGCAGATCCTTGTATTTTTCAGCGAACCCGGACAGTCCGCCAGCACGTTGAGCAGTTTCTTCCTCACCAGCTTCAGGGCCTCAGTCATGATGATAAGATCGGTATTATCTCCCACGTAACAGGAAGTAGCACCCAGATGGATGATACCCTTTGCTTTCGGGCACTGTACACCGTAGGCATAGACATGGCTCATGACATCATGGCGGACTTCCTTCTCCCTGGCCTTAGCCACATCATAATTGATATCCTCTGAATGGGCCTTCAGTTCCTCTATCTGCTCGTCCGTGATGGAAAGCCCCAGCTCCTTCTCTCTGTCTCAGCCAGCGCAATCCAGAGCTTCTCCAGGTACAAAACTTCATATCAGGCGAGAAGATGTACTGCATCTCCCTGCTGGCATAGCGCTCGGAAAGAGGGCTTACGTATCTGTCGGTCACTCATGTCATATCCCTCCGTATTCATTGATTTCATGTTTTCTATCATATCATATACAATTGCTTTCTTTTTAAATGCCCGGGCCTATTTCTCATAATCCTCCCGGATGTCCCCGGAAGGCGGCTCCATAGGGTAATCCCCTGTAAAACATGCGGTGCAGACAGGCCTTTCAGATGCCATCTGGGAAAGCCGCTCCTGTCTTAAAAGGAAAGGGTGTCCGCCCCAATGATTTGCCTCACTTCATCCACAGTCCTTCCATGGGCAATCAGCTGGTCCTCCGACGGAATATCGGTTCCGAAATAACAGGGGTAAAACGGCGGAGCACTGATCCTCACATGACCTCCCCCTGGCACCCAGCATCCCGCAGCATCTTCACAATCAGAGCGCTGGTGGTTCCACGGACAATGGAATCATCTATCATAATGACTCTATTTCCGCTCACCGCCTCCTTCAGCACATTGAGTTTGATGCGTACAGCAGACTCCCTGCTGCTCTGCTTTGGCTTGATAAAAGTCCTTCCCACATAGGAATTCTTCACAAAAGCAGTTCCGTATGGAATCCCGGATTCCATGGCATAGCCCAGAGCCGCCGCGTTGCCGGATTCAGGCACTCCCACCACCTGGTCTGCCTCCACCGGTGAATCCGCTGCCAGGAACCGGCCGGCCTGAACCTGGCCTTATAAACGCTGACTCCGTCAAAAACCTGTCCGGTCTGGCAAAATAAATATACTCAAAGATACATCTGGCTTCTCCGGAAGGGTCGGACAGGCACATCCCCTATCGGAGGAAATGCCGTCTCTTCGTGATGGTCACGATTTCCCCCGGCTCCACATCCCGGACAAACTCAGCCCCAATGGTCTCCAGGGCACATGTCTCTGATGCCAGGATGTGTAGGCATTATCCCGTTTGCCGATACACAGGGGCTTGAACCCCATGGGATCCCTTGCTCGAATCAGCTTGCGGGGACTCATTATTACCAGGGAGTAGGCTCCCTTAAGCTTCTTCATGGCTGCGGCCACCGCGCTCTCCACATTATGGGTATGAATCCTGGCCCTGGCAATGTGGTACGCAATGACCTCGGAGTCAATGGTAGTCTGGAAAATAGCCTGTGTACTCCAGCTCATGGCGCAGCTCAGGCGCATTGACCAGGTTGCCGTTGTGGGCCAGCCCCAGGATTCCTTTTACATAATTAAGCACCAACGGCTGTGCATTTTCCCTTGTGCTGCTGCCGGCCGTGGAATACCGCACATGGCCTACTCCTATATTGCCCTTAATCCTTCCAGCACCTCCGGTGTGAACACCTCATTGCAAAGGCCCATCCCCTTATGGGCCGCCGCCTTCCCCTTGGGTCCCTCTGTGTCGCTCACCGCTATACCGCAGCTTTCCTGTCCCCGGTGCTGCAGGGGCAAAGCCCATAGTATATGGTCCGGGGCCACATCGTTCCCATCAAAATCATACATCCCGAAAACCCCGCACTCCCACGCAGTTTATCCGCCCCAATATCAAAATCCATCAGGTTCTGATTCATGAAGTCATGTCCTTTCTGTGTGTCAGGCTGCCAGTTTCATACCGCTCTGTACTGATAACAACGCGGTGCTGATTATAGCTTCCCTTCAAGAAGGGAACGCCTGGGTAATTCATGCCCAGGCGTTGTATCTTAATTTGTCCGCGTCAAACCTTCCGGTCCGGTTTACTGGATACCCAGTCTGCGGAATACTTCTTCGTATGCATCCTCTACATTGCCCAGGTCTCTTCTGAATCTGTCCTTGTCCAGCTTCTCATGGGTATCCTTATCCCAGAGACGGCATGTATCAGGGAGAAATCTCGTCAGCCAGGATAACCTTGCCGTGATAGCGGTAAACTCTATCTTGAAATCAATCAGGTCAATGTTGAGTCCGTCAAAGTATTCCTGGAGCACTTCGTTCACCTTAAATGCATACTCTGTGATATCGTCAATCTCTTCCTGGGTGGCAAGTCCCAGAGCCAGCGCGTAATAGCTGTTGATTAACGGGTCGCCCAGGTCGTCGTTCTTATAGCTGAATTCCAGAGTCGGGCATTTGAACCTTGATGCCTTCCTCCATTCCCATCTTCTTGGCAAAGCTGCCTGCGGAGTAATTGCGGATGATGACCTCCAAAGGTACAATCTCCACTTTCTTCACAGCGGTTTCCTGTCATTTAATTCTTCTACCAGGTGGGTAGGTACCCCCTTCTCCTCCAGCTTCTTAAAGATGAAATTGGTCATGCGGTTATTGATTGCTCCCTTGCCCACAATGGTCCCCTTTTTCAGTCCGTTGAATGCAGTCGCATCATCCTTGTAGGACACGATTAATACATCCGGGTCCTCCGTTGTGTAGACCTTCTTAGCCTTTCCTTCGTAGAGCATCTCTTTCTTTTCCATGGGTATCCACCTGTCCTTTTCTTATATTCGTATGGTTTGCGATATAGATTTATAAGCTGACGCTATAAAGAATACCATTTCAGAAGAAATTATAATACACAATGTCTTTGAATACAAGCATGGCAATCATTAAAATTCCTAATGAATGTCCTTTGCCCCGCTAATCACTCCCTGAATCTATGGCTGTCTCACGGTCCCTCATACCCTTCCTCCACCTGGAATATGTGGATTTTCTTTTCATCAGACGAATGGTAAATCCCCGCTTCACTGATGTCATGCCATCCTGGTCCGCAGCCCTGACCGGACCGCTCTCCTCAATCCGTTCCATATACGGTATCTGCTCCGGACCCAGGATATCATGCCCCGGCCGGTTTTAGCCCAGGCCATGGTACCGGCAGCCAGAAGGAACAGGACTCCTCTAATGAGACGCTTTCTGCGCCTGACAGACGGGCAGCTTTCCCGCCAGAATCTTACTGCCCTGCGGCGCATCTTTCTCAGGCGGCGCATACGCCTGCTTATGTACTCAATCAATCTCCTTCCCCGTCTGTCCATGAACTGATTATAATAACTTTACAGGGTGCTCTTCAAGATCCATCTCCTGGTTTTACGCAGATGGACCCTCTCCAGCCGTCCTTGGCATAGAAAGGGTCCATATTCAGGCTTTGACAGCAATTTACTATCTGGCCTCTGTTGTATTGTTGGTGCCGCTCTCATTGACCGTGTTGGATTCGCCTGTAATATCATCCACGCCGTCCTTAACGTCATTTGCGCCCTTCTCCACGTCATTCATAAGTCCGTCAATGATGCCGTCCCCTTCCGTTTCCATGGAAGATGTCTCCATCCCTGTTGTTTCCTGGGATGAGGTACTGGTGGATGTGGCTGCTGAGGATGAATTCTGGCTGGCACCTGTTGAGGACTGTGTATTGGAGTTATTGCTTCCGCAGGCCGTAACAGACATAACCATGATGAGCAGCAGCATTGCAAAAATTGCAGGTCTGATTTTTTTCATAATAGCATTCTCCTTTCGTTTTCTACCTATATTATGTGCGTTAGGAGAATGGATTATGGTGGAACTTCCTGCCTTTTCTGGAAAAATCTGTTATAAATCCACCACGTCCGTCATGGAGTACATGCCCGGCTTCTTACCGGCCAGGAATTTGGCTGCCTCCAGGGCGCCTTTGGCGAAAATAGCCTTGGAATATGCGGTGTGGCTGAAGGTGATCACCTCGTCCCTGCCCGCAAATATTACGTCGTGCTCGCCCACGATGGAACCGCCTCTGACAGACGAAATTCCGATTTCTTTGGGATTTCTCTTTTCCCGTCTGGTACTCCTGTCACAGGTATAGGCATACTGCCCGTCCATGGCCTGGTTCATGGAATCTGCCAGGGCCAGGGCTGTGCCGCTGGGCGCGTCCACTTTCTGGTTGTGGTGCTTTTCCACGATTTCCATGTCAAAACCGGATCCTGCCAGTACCCTGGCCGCGTCACTTACCAGTTTGAGCAGCAGGTTTACTCCCAGAGACATGTTGGCAGAACGCAGGATTGCCGTCACCTGGCTGGCCTTTTCCACTGCCGCAAGCTGCTCCCCGGAGAGCCCGGTGGTACAGAGGACCACGGGAACCTGCTCTCTGCAGCTGTAAGCCAGAAGCCCGTCCACTGCCTTTGGAGACGCAAAATCTACAATCACGTCCGCCTCCACACTGCACTGGTCCAGGGACGGGAACACGGGATATCCCAAATCCGTTCCCTCCCGCACATCGATGCCTGCCACAATCCGGATCTCTTCATCTTCTGCCGCCAGTCCCGTGATTACATGTCCCATGGCCCCGCAGCAGCCGTGCATTATCATCTTTACCATTGGTATACCGTCCTTTCCCGGAATCTTCCCTACAGGATGCCGTAAGCTGTCATGGCCTTCTTAAGCTTCTCCTGATTCTGGGGCTCCATCTCAGTCAAAGGCATGCGCAGAGGTCCCACTCCCTTGCCCATCATGTTCATGGCAGCCTTTACAGGAATGGGGTTTACCTCGCTAAAAGCTCTGTAATCAACGGTATGGCCTTTAACTGAAGGGCGGCGCTGGTCTTAACATCCCCGCAAAGTAGGAAGCGCAGATGTGTGGGTCTGGCGTGGAGCCACATTGACAGCACGGAGATAACACCCTTGCCTCCCAGGGAGAGAAGGGGCACAATCTGGTCATCGTTGCCTGAGTACAACCACCTTGCCGTCAGACAGGCTCATAAGAGGTGGCAATGGCAGAAAAATTGCCGCTGGCCTCTTTTACGCCCACAATATTGTCCACGTTCTTACACAGGGCCGCAATGGTCTCAGGCTTAATGGTGACGCCTGTCCTGCCCGGTATATTATAGAGGATAACGGGAATCTTTACAGCGTCCGCAACAGCCGTAAAATGGGCCATAAGTCCCTTCTGGGTAGCCTTGTTATAATATGGAGACACCAGAAGAAGCCCGTCCGCCCTCTTTTTCTGCCTCTGCAGAGATAGACAGCTGTCTCCGTACAGTTGGATCCGGTTCCTGCAACCACGGGAATCCGCTTCTTTGTCACCCTGCAGATGTACTCAATCACATCCAGATGTTCTTCATGGGTCATGGTGGAGGCTTCGCCTGTGGTTCCGCAGGCAATGATGGCGTCTGTGCCTCCTGCAATCTGCTCCTCTACGATCTCCTCCAGTTTTTCGTAATTCACTTCACCGTTTTCCTTAAACGGGGTCACCAGTGCTACACCTGCTCCTTCAAAAAGTGCCATACTATATCCTCTCCTTTTTTCCTGATTCAATCACAGTGTGCTTTTCCCCATAGAAAATGAAACCCGGACGTACTTTCCCTGGAAACAAAAGGGCTGAGGTAAATGTCAGCCCTTCCATATACGTATGATTCCAGTGTCTAATCCACGTTCTTTGGTAGCTCTCCATCCACCCGGATGACAGTCATACGGCTCTTAACCATATGCCCAGAGGGGGCGTAAACAAGGAACGCTTCCTCTTCGGCGTTTCTCCCTTTCCCTAAGCCATCACCTGTGCCTGCCACATCCGGCTTATCTACTCATGATCAACGCAACCTCTACTCTATGATTGTTGGTATTATATTATCACCCTGCCAACAGTCTGTCAACAGGAAATCACTCATATCTTGTCTGAATCCTTGTGACCTCATCCACATGGCCATCCAGGCACTCCGGATATATGGTCCCTGTAGGAGGATTAACTGTATCTGCCCATTCCTGGCCTGGGCTATGATGGCACACATCTCCTCTCCCGATATCACTCCCTCGTCCAGGATTCCCAGAATCTCATCCAGGATAAGGATGTCGCATTCGCCTGTCACCAGGACCTTCTTAGCAAAATTCAGGCCGTTCAGGATACAGATTCTTGCCTCTGCCTTCTCCTCTTCCGTCAGCCGGTCAAAGAAAACAGGCGTCTTCTCAAATCTGAAAATTTTAAATTCCGGTTCCAGACGTTTCAGGATTTCCATGTTATCCACATCCAGGGCGCCCTTAAGGAACTGTACCATATAGACACACTTTCCCTTGGTCAGCGCGGTTAATCCCTCCAATGGCACTGGTGGTCTTACCGCGTCCCGGTCCGCAGATCACCTGTATCGTACTTTCTTTCATCATTATGCACCTCATGCTTTACTTGCTTTTTCTTAAGAACAATTGGACTTGCTCATAATAGCATAGTTTAGCCAATATTGCAAATATTTCTTACATTTTTCGAAAGATATTCAAAAGGAATCGTTAGATGACAGCGTCTGAAGCTTCTTCTGTTCAAGCCTCGTCACATTCCAGCTTGCTGATGGAGACCTCATATGCAATGCGCTTCTCGCACTCTGTCTCACTGAGCTTCTTGGTGTACTCGCGGCTCTGCACACGGCCCCAAACCCTTACCCTGGTGCCCACCTCGAAGCTGGAAGCAAAACGTGCGTTGCGTCCCCAGCTGATGCAGGGTATGTAATCTGATTTGCCGTATGGGGCGGTTCACCGCCAGCAGAATATCGGCGATTTCCGTCCGAGAGGAGTCTTCTGTATATTGGCGGCTTGCAGATATAGCCGTCCAGAAAGATCTGATTCGTCTTGGTATAATCTGTAAATTCCTCCATAAAATGGATTTCCCTTACAAAGATGGACAGCATCAGCCGGTTTTTGATTCCCTCATGCCGGTTGTAGGAACGGAACTGGCCTATGGATTCCACCTCCACGGTGCAGCCTGAATAGTCTTTATGTATGTCTATAAGGCGCTCGGATATCATCAGGGGAATGATGTCCGCCTGCTCGCTGAGTCGGTTGACAGCCACATCCACCATATAAAAGCCCTCGCCGAATACCTCATGGCTGAAGGTAAATCCCGATACGATTTCTCCGATAACGCTTACCCTGTTGTTTTCAATCATTTTTTCTGACATAGTACATCTCCTCTTCGCTTCTAAAATATTTCTCATTCTGCCGTTTTACTTGTTTCATCCTTTTATTCTCTTGCTTTCGTACGGCACATTGATAGTTTATGAGGGGAAATGCCATAATAGAACAAAAAATAAGGCGAATCCCGCCAGAATCGTTCGACAGGATTCGCCATTTCGCTTACAAAATGTCGTTTTTTGTTTATTTATTCTAAATGAGGCCCTTTTCTCAGGGTGGATCCAGAATCTTTTGCGGATCCGCAGGCTTTCCGGCGTTACCTCCAAAAGCTCATCCGTGTCAATGAAGTCCAGGGCCTGCTCCAGGCTCATGATTTTGGGCGGCGTCAGCTTCAGCGCCTCATCCGCGCTGGAAGAACGGGTGTTGGTCAGCTTTGTCTTGCAGACATTGATTTCAATGTCCTCTGCCTTAGGGCTCTGTCCCACCACCATGCCTGAATAAACCCTGGTTCCCGGTCCGATGAACAGGGTCCCTCTTTCCTGGGCATTGAACAGTCCATAGGTAATGGCCTCGCCCGCCTCAAAGGCAATGAGGGAGCCGGTCTGGCGGTAGAACAGATCGCCCTTGTACTCTGAGTAGCCGTCAAAAATGGTGTTCAGGATACCATTTCCCTTTGTATCCGTCATAAAGTCGCCGCGGTAACCGATCAGGCCCCTGGAAGGGATGGAGAATTCCAGCCTGGAATATCCTCCGCTGCCTGGCTCATGCCCTGGAGGCGCCCTTGCGGCTGGTCAGCTTCTGGATCACCACGCCGGTAAACTCCTCCGGCACGTCGATGTAAGCGATTTCCATGGGCTCCAGCTTACGGTTTCTCATCGTACTTATAGAGTACCTCAGCCTTGCTGACTGCAAACTCAAAGCCCTCACGGCGCATGTTCTCGATCAGCACGGACAGATGAAGCTCGCCGCGGCCGGACACCTTGAAGCAGTCCGCGCTGTCCGTCTCCTCCACCCGCAGGCTCACGTCCGTGTTCAGCTCCCGAACAGCCGGTCGCGCAGATGGCGGAGGTGATAAACTTTCCCTCCTGGCCGGCCAGCGGGCTGTCGTTTACCATGAAATACATGGCAATGGTGGGCTCGGAAATCTTCTGGAAGGGAATGGACTCCGGGTTTTCCGGGGAGCATATGGTATCACCGATATGGATATCCGCAATACCGGAAATGGCAACGATGGAACCAATTCCGCCTCCTGCACCTCCACCCTCTTAAGTCCGTCAAACTCATAGAGCTTTCCTATCTTGATTTTCCTGAATTTATCCGGCTCGTGGTGGTTTACCAGAACACATTCCTGGTTCACCTTTTAAGTCCCCCGTTGTCCACACGTCCGATGCGATACGGCCAACGAACTCGTTGTAGTCAATGGTGCTTATGAGCACCTGGGTCTCCGCGTCCGGATCTCCCTCCGGTGCCGGGATATGGTTTATAATGGTCTCAAACAGAGGACTCATGTCCACTTCCGGGTCCTCAATCTTGTATTTTGCAAATCCGCCCTGGCAGCTGCGTAGATAAAGGGCAGTCCAACTGCTCATCCGTTGCATCCAGGTCCATCATAAGCTCCAGCGTCTCGTCTATGACATCCCCCGGTCTGGCCTCAGGCCTGTCAATCTTGTTGATGCATACGATGACGGACAGATTCAGATCCAGCGCCTTCTGAAGCACGAACTTAGTCTGGGGCATGGGGCCCTCATAGGCGTCCACTACCAGTACAACGCCGTCCACCATCTTGAGCACACGCTCCACCTCGCCGCCGAAATCAGCGTGTCCTGGTGTGTGATGATGTTGATTTTTGTGTCTTTATAAAATACAGCCGTGTTCTTGGACAGAATGGTGATTCCTCTCACGCTCCAGGTCATTGAGTCCATAACACGCCCTGTACCTCCTGGTTTAC
>SCPN01000070.1_pt1 | contig 37025 bp, 43 predicted proteins | sample 6106831 | NCBI WGS metagenome assembly SCPN01 (sample SAMN10720447, study PRJNA508395) | human gut metagenome | isolation source: Participant 1, 0 month | reverse complement strand
AAGTCGTGTACAACCGATTTTAAGGACATTGTTTTCAATGAACCGTTTGAAGGATTCGGAGATTCACCGGATTTCTATGTGTACGGATTTGACGGGAAAGTTATCGCTCTGGGTGAGATCAAGTGCCCGATGTCGCAAGGAAAGATCGAATCGCTGCAGTTCGGAAATACCATCGACGAAAAAGACGAATATTATTGGCATTCCTCGGACATTTTCTAGGTCGCCCGACGTAGACAAGTTGTATTATGTCATTACTACACGGCTATGTAAACGACGGTCGAATACTCGAAATGAATCGAGCCGATTACGTGGAGAATATAAAGAAACTCTATGATCGAATCCGGTTGGCTAGCGAGATGATAGACGAATCTATCCGTTCCGGTCTGGATTTGCTTGATTGTGTCGATAAGGCAAAAGCGGTATTAGAATTAAAGATGCAGATCGAGGCGTTAAAGCCGGAAGCGAAAAATAGTGTTCCGGTAAAGAATCAGATTTATAAGATACGGAAGGAGTTAAAGAAGTTAATCACCAATAAAATAAAAAAAGCAGCATGAATAAATTAATTAAAACAGAGAATATTCTTTCTTACTTGAAACAATACTGTACAAATATTCCTATTGATTCTTATCGGGATATTGAGTGCATTAGGCAAGGAGTTAGTTATTAATGATGAAGAATTACGATCCGACCTGAAAAGCGACGGGACGAGTTATTTGTGTCTCGAAATAGACAACTCGACATCTCTTAGATTTAAAGTAACCGAATCATTTATGTATAAAACATTTCCGTATGATTCTGTGTCTGTAAAATGCATCTTAGATAATTATTCCGTTCACGCTGTACCGTCACAACGCTAACACAACACGATTAATCACACTTTTATAAACACTTTAATAAACACGAAATTATGAACACTTGGTTTTTAACGAAAATTCGCTACGAGAAAGTAATGGAAAACGGGATGCAAAAGAAGGTAACTGAACCGTACTTAGTCGATGCACTAAGTTTTACCGAAGCAGAAGCGCGAATAATCGAAGAAGTAACGCCGTTTATCTCCGGTGAGTTTACAGTGTCCGACATTTCCCGCGCACATTATAGCGAGATATTTACAAGCGAAGAGGATTCCGCCGATAAATGGTTTGCCGGGCGACTCGCTTTTACTACACTTGACGAGAAAAGCGGCAAGGAGAAGGAACGTATACGAATGTACTTATATACAAGCCGCAGACATTCACGACGCAATGAAGAAACTCGACGAAGGAATGAAAGGAACGATGGCGGATTATTCTTCGATTCTTCTCAAAGAAACGGCGATTGTAGATGTTTATCCGTATGAAGCGAAAAATAAAGAACAACAGAAACATGATTAAACGACATTGGATGCTATTAATAGCCGTGATAGCTATCCCAATAGGAAACCGCCTATTCAACCATGTTAGCGCGTGGTTGGGCGTTATGGTTATTTTATCGGCTGTAATTTTCTTAATTTACAAACTAATTAAATTTTTAAAAATGAAAGATTTTAAGTTTTTACTATTGGCATTTGTTGCCGTTGTTTTGTTCGCTTCATGTGAACGTGTCGCTCCCAATTATGCAGGTGTTTTCATGGAGAATTACGGGAAAGACGGAAAGAACGATTTTTCCATTAAAACGGGACGCGTTTCTACGTGGGAATGGGGCACAGAACTTTTTCAAGTTCCATTATTTGACCAAAGAGGTGACTTTGCCGAACCTGTTACACTAAAAGCAGCAGACAATACAGAGTTTAAAGCTCGTCCGACTTATTCATATAAAGTGATTAAAGAAAGGGCGGTCGATGTGGTATTCGATAATAAACATATTAGCGACGGAGGCGATTTTATGAGTTCTCTTGAAGATAATATATTGGAGCCGCGTATATATGATTTAATAAAAGAAGAAAGTCGTAAACATAAAACGGATAGTTTGATGGCAGACGGAGGCTCATTGATTTTTGAAAGACGGTTAGAACAAATAATCGAAACGGAGTTTGAAAAACGCGGATTGCAATTACTAACATTTTCTGCACAATTAGAATTTTCGGAAAAGGTACGTGAGAAAATAGACAGTCGTAATGAAGTAAATACGAATATTTCGGTATTAGATCAGCAGATTGAAGAACAAAAGAAGTTAAACGAGTTAGAACAACTAAAAACAGAACAGGCTATCATCCGGTCAAGAGGATTGACTAAAGAAATTTTGTACAAACAGTTTATTGATCGTTGGGACGGGAAAACGGCGTTATATGGGATTGTTCCCGACTCTTGAAAATAACTAAATCAACGCGCCGGGTGAAAGCCCCGGCAAATCGGATAAGTGGCGGAATTGGAAACGCCTAATTATGTAAGGTTGATCGCCAGACATTCCGTTAATGCGGTGCGGCTCTTGAAGTATCATTCCCGGTTCGAATCCGGGCTTATCCACTATTTACAAACCAAAATAAAATATGATGCAGATAATAATAGGAAATGCCCTAGCAAGAGTAATTGCTACAAGATAATTCAACAAAGAGGTAAAGACGGAAAATATCACGGATCACTTGAAAAAGATGCTTTGGTGATGTATGAAAAGTCTTTCTATCTTCAATGTAGCCAATACAGAAATAAACAAATAAAAGGCTTATTTGAACTCTATTTAAGCGTGCACTATGATACGCAACGACCAGACTTGGATAATTGTCTTAAAATTGTGTTAGACTGCTTGCAGTCATGTAGAGCGATACGAAATGATCGTAATTGTGTGAAAATAGTGGCGGAGAAATATATAGATAAGACTAATCCGAGAATTGAATTTGAAATAAAGGAGGTATAAAATGGCGAAGAAAACAACACAGGTACAAAAAAGCGATTGCCGGACGTGTCGGAATGGCGGAGAAGAGAATAATTTTATTTGCTATTGTTCCGTCCTGAAAGTGGGACGGGCGATCGGGATAAGGATTTGTAGTTATTATATCGCTCGATAGACTTTATAAGTGTGATGAATATAGACGGATATACGCTAACTGAAAAGATGCGAAAAGCGCGACGACGTTTCAGATTTACCGCCACCGAACAAGCCCTTTTTTACGGATTAGTGGCTATTTGTAACGGCGAAGATTGAGGGACGTTTTCGATTGCTCGAACATTGAACTTTGTTTTGCGCTTAACGTGAATGAGAAAACACTAATAAAAGCCCGTGAGTCTTTAATAAATGCAGGATTGATTTATTATAAATCTGGTAAGAACAAACGTATTATAAGCTCTTATTCTTTCGTGAAGGAATTTAAAACCACTGTAACTACTACTGTAAATTTTACAGCCAATCAAACAGCCAATAAGGGAGCCAATCAGACAGCCAATGATACAGTAGATAATGGAGTCAATGATACAGGGATAGTACAGACTATAATAAACTAAAACAGAAACCAAACAGAAATATACTCTCTAAAGTCTCTCATGGAGATTTTGATTTTATATCTAATGAGTTTTTAGAGACGTTTACTCTTTGGCTTGAATACAAGAAAGACAGGCGGGAAAATTACAAATCGGAAAAGTCACTCAAAGCGTGTTACAACAAATTAGTGAAATTGAGCAAAGGTAATCCGGCGGTCGCATCTCAAATCGTAGATGAATCGATTGCGAATAATTGGGCGGGATTTTTTGAACTAAAGAATAATAAAAACGAATATGGAAACAAGAAGCAAACAGACTCTACCGATAGCGGCGATACTATCATACGGACTACCGTACTATGACGAGCCGATAGAAGTAGAGAAGCGCCCGGAGTGGTTTAAAGCGTGTTGCAAATACGTTTGCCCCGGTTTTAAGATTGACGATTCGAATAGAAACATAATGAACCAACTGTTTTTGTATACTGAAGGACGATCCGAGAAGCTAGATTCAAATAAAGGGCTATTGTTACGAGGTGACATCGGTACAGGAAAAAGTACTATCATGCAGATTCTAAACCGATATAGTTGTTTCACACGCGGCAAAGCAAAGGGCGGCTATCCGATCGGTGGTTTTAGGATTGATTCGGCTTCCTGTATTGCAAACGGCTTTTCGATGCGCGGAAAGGATGCACTAGAATTGTATACTTACAACAACGGTACGCCGCGAATGATCTGTTTTGATGAACTAGGACGCGAGCCAATCCCGGCAAAGTATTTCGGTACTGAACTAAACGTGATGCAGTATATTTTCCAATGTCGGTACGAGTTGAGACATGAGGCAATAACTCATGTTACAACGAACTTAACGATTAAGGAAATACAGCGTATTTACGGCGCGTATATCGCGGATCGAATAAATGAAATGTTTAACGTCTTGGACTTGAACGGAGCTAGTAGAAGATAATTAATACAACGAAACCATGCGAAGCAGAAAAAAGAAACTTGTGTATTTTAAAAAGATTCCGGTTCGCGTCGATCTGGAACAATGGCAAAGGCTCGATAAGATTCGCGCTGACTACCATTTCAAAAGCACATACGAGATTATGCAGTACATTTTAGGCTGCTTTCTCCGGGTTGCCGATCCGATGCCGGCGATGATGATGAAGAAGTACTACCGGACGAAATCAAAGAAATGTTCTACTATCTATCACAGGCGGAACGACATTTCGAGTATGTAAAACCAAAACGAAAACTACCACAACACAAGGTAGACGAAATGAACGGACAGAAACGATTAGAAGGATTTTAATATGGTTAAAAAACTATCAAACACAAATTATTTGCACGACGTTCCTGTAGAACACGCCGAAGCAAACGAACGGAATCGGAGTATATCGACCGATTTGTTTCAGAGAATTATAACGGCTTAGTTGCCAAGTTTTCACCTCTAGACGGCACAATAAATTCAAGTGCTTTCGAGCACTCGATAAATTAAACTCTACGATTATCTCGCTCTATACTGATCCAAATTTACACTTTACAGATTGGGAACAGGCGAAACAATATCTATCGAACAAGTTTACAGAAAAGGCAATTCGCGTTCCGGTGAAGAAGCCTGTCAAGAGTGAAGTAGTAGAGAACGAGGACGAATTTATTAACGACTAATATTATTGCTTCAATGAAAGACGTAGAACTATTTAACGATCATTTCCAGAACTATAAAACATACGGTATTCCGAAAGCACAACTAATCATTGCGGATATTCCCTACAACATTGGGAAGAACGCATACGGTTCTAATCCATCTTGGTATATCGACGGAGACAATTCTAATGGAGAAAGCGAATTAGCTGGAAAAGAATTTTTCGATACCGATAAGGATTTTCGAATTACTGAATTTCTTCATTTTTGTAGCAAGATGCTCGTTAAAGAGCCAAAAGAAAAAGGAAAATCCCCCTGTATGATTGTCTTTTGTGAATTTCAGCAACAATTCGAACTTATACAGAAAGCGAAGGAATACGGGCTGAACAAATATATCAATCTGGTATTTAAAAAGAACTTTTCGGCACAAGTTTTAAAGGCTAATATGAAGGTCGTTGGTAATTGTGAATATGGTGTACTCTTGTATCGGGATAAACTGCCAAAATTCAATAATGGCGGTCGGATGGTATTTAATTGTTTCGATTATCCTAGAGACATAGATACACCGCGGATTCATCCGACACAAAAATCAGTTCCGTTGCTTGAGCGGTTGATCGAACTTTTCACCGATGCGGGTGATGTTGTAATAGACCCATGCGCCGGAAGTGGTACAACATTACTTGCAGCCGCTCAATGCGGGCGAAAAGCATACGGATTTGAGATAAAGAAGAAGTTCTATGCAGATGCGAATAAAATCATTTTGTCGCGGATGCAGCCTAGAATGTTTGTGTAGAACTAATAAACGATAGAATTATGGCAATATTAGATTAACTATACGACGATTGAGCATTTCGTGTATAGCTAAAATTTTAAGAATTGTATATACTTAGACTCGTTTAATTACTATAAACTGACCTTTTTCCAATTTCGATGTTAATTCTTTGTATTTTCTAAAAGCTTCATCTTCGGTCAGTAAAAAGTAAACAGAGTCAGTCATAATCGTTGTGAAAGTTCTAGGATCACATTGATAAAGAATAAAACCAAATAAATACTGTTCCATAAGTATAAAATAAAAATAGGTTATACGACGATTCAAATGTAATTAATTTATCTAAGAAATAAAAGAAATAACAATAAATAGAGCTTTTCGGGCTTTGTATATTCTATAAAGAATGAATCAAACGCAAAATCAATCAAAGTATTATTATTCCCCTCGTTTTCGACACTTCAATATCTATCGTCGCGATCCAGACGGAGACACAAAGGTAGATGATGCGGCAACGCAAGAAGAGGCGAAACGGAAAGTCTACGAGTTAAACGGATGGAATTACAAACCTAAAAATAACACGGTAAAATGAGTAAAGTAAAACAGTACATCGAACAAGCCACAAACGAGCGCATCCGCTCGCGTGGCTTAATCCGAAAAGTCGCTATTGAAGCGGCTCGGATACAGAGAGACGAAACGAGGCGGCAAGCTATCGAAGTGTATAAACAAATGTGTCCGTCTAAGAACTGCAAAGGTTGTGCAAGCCGGATACACAAACAGGAAACGCAGTCGACTCGATGCGACGGGAATTGTGCACGGATTAGATTACTTATTAACGGATTAGACCGGATCGAAACGTTATGTATATAATCAGGCGTATTCAATGCAAATCGGGCGATGTGTCCGAGACGCATTTAGTTGAGATAGAAACGGACGACATCGAGGCGACACGAAAGGAGTTGCACGATTGTTATCAATGTGATAAGATTCTTTTTAATTATGACGAACAATGAGTAGAAACCCGCATTACATTAAGATGATTAACTCCAACAAATGGAAGTTACTTCGAGCTAAGAAGCTACAAAGCAATCCGGTTTGTGAGATGTGCGAGGCGAACAATCGCAGTACGCTTGCAACGGAAGTACATCACACTGTCCCGGTTGAGTCCGTATCACACGAACTCGGAATGAGACAACTAATGTTTGATTATAACAATCTGCAAAGTCTTTGCCATTCGTGCCACTCTGATACGCATCGACGTGCTTTTAGTCATTCGAAAGAGGCGGTACAGGCGAATAATAAACGAATGACGGAACGTTTTGCGGATCGGTTTTTGCAAGGCGAGAAATAATATTTTTCTGATTTCCTTACAACCGCTCAACCTCGACGAAGGGGGGGTTTTATTTTAACGCGATACGCTAAACCCACCTCACCTCATATTTACACGCGCGAGTAATTTTGAAACGAGGGGTGCGCGTTGGGGTAAACTTTTGCGCGCATCTTCCGAGCTACCAAATACTTGCGATCTTTCCTATATGCAAAAGCCTATAAAAATGTGTGATTTGGACGACATAAAAGAAAAGATTCGCGCCGCGATGGAGTCGCAGGGAACATATACGGAAGATTTAGACCTCTGTATAACTCTTTGCGCAGGTTCATATATGGCGTTTCAAATTGCACTAAACGATATTTCAAAGAAGCGTATGAAGTCATACGTGAAAGAAGTGTCCCGCGAAAATAATGATAAACTCACGGCGCATCCTGCTTTCAAAGTTTTATTCGATGCACTCGAAGCAACGCGCAAACAATTACGCGAACTTGGTTTGACCTTTCAAACGCTTTCTGTATCTGACGACGACGAAGTAAACGACCTGATTAACGAAGTAAGCAAAATAGATCGCGATGAACAAGGAGAATAGAGATAAACTGATAGCGTTAAAGCAGTCGGTTGTCTCCGATCTGCATAACATCGACGTTGATTCGTATAAGCTAGACAAGGCAGACGAAAGACTAAATGTGTATATCAAAGGTTGTATTAACAATCCGGACGCGCACAACCTTTACGAGTTGCTAGCCGTTCACCGCTTCTTTGTTTTTCTTGATAAATACGAATTTCGGATCAAGGAAGTAAAGAAGTTCGTCACGTTCTACGAGCGTTTGAAATTCTCCGGCACAAAGGGAAAGACTAGATACAAGCTGACTCCGATACAGGTGTTTCAGTTCTCTAATATTCTCGCGTTTTACAAGCCTGACACAAACAAGCGTTTGATTCGCGAAGCTCTTCTATTCGTTCCGCGTAAATTCAGTAAGACAACAAGTGTAGCGAGTCTTTCGATTAACGATTTGTTGTTCGGTGATGCGAACGCACAAACATACGTTGCTGCAAACTCATACAATCAAGCGAAAGTCTGTTTTGATGAAATACGTAATATTTTAAAGTCTCTCGATCCGAAGTTTAGACACTTCAAAATTAATCGAGAAATCATATATAACCGCATAAAGGGAAAAACCTCTTTTGCCCGTTGCCTTGCCTCTAACCCGGATAAATTAGACGGACTTAATGCAAGCATGGTAATAGTAGACGAGTATTCACAAGCCGATAGCGCCGCATTGAAGAATGTATTAACTTCCTCAATGGGCGCGCGGCTCAACCCTTTAACCGTAGTTATAACTACCGCATCCGATAAAGAAACGGCTCCATTCGTCGAAATGCTCAAAATGTATAAAGCGATCCTACGAGGTGAGATTGAAAATGATTCCATATTTGCACATATCTTTGAACCAGACGTAGACGATGAGGAAGGCGATCCGGCAACGTGGCGCAAAGTGCAACCACACATGGGTATAACTGTTTATGAAGATTTCTATATCGACGCATACCAGAAGGCTTTATATAGTGCACCGGATGCGCTAGAGTTTCGGACAAAGTTACTAAATGTGTTTGCGGTTGATTCTACAACAAAATGGATTGAGGCAAAGCAGATAGAAGAACGATTCAAAGATATTAGAATTGAGAGTATCGGTACTTATCCGCTAACGATGGCGGCGGTTGATTTATCCGTTCGAGACGACTTTTCTACGGTTACTTATAATATCTATTCGAAAGAAAGCGGTTCTTTTCATTCGCATACAGATTACTATTTCCCGAAAGGAGCTTTGAAAGATCATCCAAATCGGGAACTTTACGAAGGTTGGGCGAAAGCAGGCTATTTAATTCTTTGCGATGGTGATATTATCGACTATCAGCAAATAGTAAACGATATACTTGCGCGTGCAAAGTATTTACAAATCATGGGAGTTGGCTATGATCCTTATAAATCGGCTGAATTTGTAAATCTTCTTACTTATTCCGTAGGCGGTGCGAGTGAATATATTAAGCCTGTAAAACAGACATACGGAACGTTTACAAGCCCTATCGAATCCTTTGAACTTGCTTTGTATCGGAGTAAGCTCACTTTTAGCCCTAATCCGATTACGCCGTACTGTTTTAGTAATGCGGTATTAGACGAAGATCGGAACATGAACAAGAAGCCAGTCAAGAAAACGCACAATGCGAAGATTGATTCGACTATAACAAACCTAATGACATTCTACTTATTTAATAACATGGAGGTATAATGAAACTATCTTTTAATTTTGAATTGGGACGTTCAAAGACGCAAAAACGCGCCTTAAATGCAGAGATGAGCACAACGGATAAAGATGCGGCGATAAACTCCCGATTACCATCGTTACCCGGTCAGCCAATAGATGTGCATAACAGTAATCAAGCAATGAAACTTTCAGCCGCATATAGATGTACTTCTATTCTTTCGGGGACTATCGCGTCTTTACCGCTTATAATTAAACGGAAAAAAGATGGATATTTCTCACCAGACGAGGAAAACGATTTATATACGATATTAACCCGTATGCCTAACCGACGAATGAATAGTTTTGAAATGGTTAGGAATATGGTTGTTCAAATCGTAAATCAAGGAAACGCCTACATCGTTATCCGTCGAAAGTTCGGTAGTGTCAGCGAGCTTGTATTATGCGCAAATAATACAGTAACCTATGACAAATTGAATGATGTTTATATTATTTCTGATCCATATAACCGGATATATGGGCGTTTTGAATCCTACGAAATAATCCATCTTAAAAATAATAGTTTGGACGGGGGATATACAGGAGTAAGTACAATAATGTACGCTAGCCGTATCTTTTCCATAGCTGCGAGCGCCGACAATCAGAATTTGCGAACCTTTCAAAACGGAAGTAAAATAAAGGGGCTTGTTTCCGGTGCAAAAGAGACAAATAAAGGGTTGCCCGGTGCGGGTATGACGGATCTTCAACTTTCTACGGTTGGGGATCGCATAGAGGAACAATTAAACACAGGAAGAGACATTATTTCAGTTCCCGGCGATGTTGGATTTCATCAACTTTCTATAAATCCGGTTGATGCGCAGTTATTGGAAACAAAGAAATTCAGTATTCTTGATATATGTAGATTTTACGGAGTTCACCCGGATAAAGTATTTGCCGGACAATCTACTAATTACAAAGCTTCTGAAATGAGCAATGTTTCTTTTTTAACTGATACGCTGCAACCAATATTGAAACAAATCGAGGCTGAATTTAATTACAAGCTGATTCCTAATTCAGTCGCTCACTTATATAGTATTTCATTTGATTTATCATGCTTATATCAAACCGATTTAACGACGCAAGCAAGCTATTATAAAGCTTTGGAAGAAATGGGCGCTCATTCCCCGAATGATACTCGTAGGGCTTTAGGAAAACCGCCCGTTGAAGGAGGCGACAAGGTGTTTATCTCCTGCAACGTTCAACCAATCGAGGCGGCTAGTCAAAAAGTAGAGCTACCCAAAAACGAAGAAATAAACATATAGTAAAATGATATTTGCAAAATATGGAAATACGAAGTTATACAGAGTTAGGCGCTCCTAAAGTTGGAGATGGAAGAATAATCGAAGGTTATGCGGTTGTATTCGGACAAGAAAGCCGCGTATTGTACGACAGGGAAAAGCAACGCGCTTTTGTTGAGGTAATCGAAAAGGGAGCTATAACGGAAGAGTTGTTGCGTAGTTGTGATGTTAAAGCTCTGTTAGATCATAACAAACAGAGATTGTTGGCTCGATCTAATCGCGGTGCAGGTACTTTGTCGCTTGAACTTGACGACTACGGACTAAAATACAGGTTTGAGGCTCCTAGTACTCCCGATGGAGATTTCGCCGTAGAAATGATTAAACGCGGTGACATTTTCGGTTCGTCTTTTGCGTATGCTTTAAATGAAAAGGATAAAACAAAAGTTTCCTATTCAATGAAAGACGGATTGTTGCTTCGTACTGTACACATGATTGATCGGATTTCTGATATATCTCCCGTTGTTGATCCTGCTTTTTATGGTACAGACGTAACGGTGCGGAGTATGGACGATACGATAGCGGAATTGTCCGGCGAGAATAAAGACTATTTAAATGAACTTAATAATTTACGCAAATCAATTTAAAACATGAGAAAAGAATTTGAAACTATTGCTCAATACAAAGAGCAGATGCGCGCTATGCTGGATAAAGCAGAAGCGGAAAAAAGAGCACTCGACGCAAGCGAGAAAGAGCAGTTCGAGCAGTTGAAAACAAAGAAAGAGCTTTTAGAAATGAAGGTAGAACGCCGTGCGCTTGAAGATATTAACGCGGGTTTGGTGTCAGACCGTCGCGTGTTGTTCTCACAGGCTGTTTTTGACGTCGTTAATCATCGCTCTTTGGAAGAATACAACGGAGTAGTATCGGAAGGCGGTATTAAAGTTGTAGAACGTGCGGTGACTGTTACAGATACAACCGATGCGGCTAGCATGGTTCCTGTTACAATCGGTGAAATCATTGAACCGTTAGAAAAAGGCTTGATTATTGATAAACTAGGTATCAAGATGCAAAGCGGGCTTGTAGGTGACCTTGTTTTCCCAACATTGGCGGCTGTTGAAGCAACAATTCAGGGTGAAAACGTTGCGGTTACCGATACCGAATTGAATATCGACAAAATCAAGGCTTCACCCAAACGCGTATCTATTTCTATTCCGGTGTCTAAGCGTGCGATCAACCAAACGAACTACTCTTTGCAGGACGTTGTTTTGAAGCAAATTTCGCTTGGTGTCGCTCGCACTTTGAATAAATGGATGTTTTCGGGAACTGCATTGTCTGGCGCAAGTAACGGGGTATTTGTCAAAACAAAACCGAGTGTTGAATATACAAACGAGTTGACGTTTGCAAATGTTGTTTCGCTTGAATCTACCGTAATGGATGCGGGCGTAGATGTAACCGACGGTACAGCCGCCTATGTTTGCACTCCAAAGGTGTATGGCGCTTTGAAATCCACTCCCAAAGCGGCGGGATCTGCTGAAATGATCTGCCAAAACGGTATGGTGAACGGTTATCCAGTTCTTGTTACTAACTACATGGATGCCGATTCTATCGGATTCGGTGTATTCTCTAACGCTGCTATCGGTCAGTTCGGCGATATGGATTTAGTGATAGACCCGTACACCGGAGCGAAAAGTAACATCGTAAACTTCGTGTTGAATACAGATTACGACATTGTTGTAGCTCGCCCGGAAGCTTTTGCCATCGCAAAGAAGAAAGCGGCTTAATATAATTTGATTATTGATATTGAAAGGGCTTTGGCTTCACTGCCTTAGCCCTTTCTTAATTACTTGAATATGGCGCAATACGTAACACTTGAAGAGCTTAAACAGCATTTAAACGTCGATTTCGATACTGACGATACATATATAACCGGGCTTATCGAACCCGTTCAACTTCTTATCGAATCGTATCTAAATAATCCGTTAGATACCTACGTTAAGGACGCAAAAATAGATCGGCGTATCTGGCACGCGATTCGCATCCTTATAGCGAATTACTACGCAAACCGTGAATCGGTAACATTTGCCACTCCGCAAGTTATTCCGGGGCACATAGAACTACTACTGCAACCTTTAAAACGATATACGTAATGCAAGCAGGATTATTAAACGAAATGATCGCTTTTTATCGTAGCGAGTCAAAGCGCGATAATCTGGGCGGCACGTCTGAAAGTTGGGTGAAAGTATTCGATAAACGCGCATACATTCGCTTTAAGTCGGGTGCACGTAAAGAAGCGAACGGCGAGATATATAATACGACCGTTAATACGGTAATGATTCGCATCTGTAAAGAGATCAACGCTAAAATGAGGATCGAATACGACGGGCAAAAATACAAGATTCTATCTATCAATCACGACCGGAAGCAACAAGCAACGGTTATAGAAGCGGAGGTAATCAATGAGTAACGACAATTACACAGGGCGCAACTTGTATCGCGTCGAAGTGGATGCAACGCGAGTAAACGAACTACTTAAACGGTTGAACGATAAAGAAGCAAAGAAGGCAATTTCCTCCGCTCTTAGAAAATCGATTCTCATCATTCGCAAACAGGCGCAGGAAAATTTAGTTTCTGCTGTTACTGATGCAGAATTTGGAAGTTCTAAGAATGGCGTATCATTCAAACCGTTAAAGAACGAAATAAACGTAGCAGTTTATCGCAATGCTTCCGGTGCACGGGTCGACTTGATCGACCGCCGTAAAAAGGGATCACGCGCCTATATGTTGAAATGGTTTGAATCAGGAACAAAAGAACGAGCTACCAAAAAAGGAGCGAATAGGGGTATTATAAATGCTTCCCACTTCTTTTCTAATGCGGTCAAATCGAAGCAGAAAGAAGCAGAGAATTCACTAGAGAAAAATATAATTGATTCTATAATGAAAGTAGCAAATAAAAAGAAATGAGTTTATCAATAGGCGCACACGTATATAAGAGATTAAGCGACTCTACGGAGTTGGCAAAATTGGTTTCTGATAAAATATATGCTATCTCGACCAAAACGGAAACATCTTTTCCGTTTGTGATCTACAAACGCAACTCCTTAACGCCGGAATATACGAAAGATAGGTACGGCACGGGTGACACAGTTTCGGTTGAGATCGTTGTCGCCAGTGATAACTATTTGAACTCTGTTACAATCGCGGAAGAGGTACGTAAATCACTCGAAAACAAACGAGGAAGTTATGATAACTTCGATGTGATCGACTCGAAACTAATAAGTGCGGACGAGGATTTTATCGAAGATACTTTCATTCAACGCCTTATGTTTTCTTTTAAAACAGAATAATAACTAAAATACGACAAAATTATGAGTAAAACAAAAGCAGCGTTAGGCAAAGACCTAATGTTATTCACAGAAGATAAGGCTATAGCGTTGGCAACTTCATGCAAGTTAGGGTTATCGGCTGAAACTATCGACACGCAAAGTAAAGATTCGGGTATCTGGACGGAGAAGGATATTAAAAAACTATCTTGGAACGCTTCAAGTGAGAACGTATTCAGTGCCGATGTTGATGCGAATAGTTACGATAAATTATTCGCATTGATGATCGCGCGCAAACCTATTACGTTAAAATTTGGTATTGTGAGTGATCCCAATGCAAACGAGATGCCTGAAGCCGGATGGACGCTTGCGGCGGGTGCTTACACTGGAAAAGCTGTTATCACTTCATTAGAAGCAAATGCGCCGGACGGAGATAAAGCGACTTTCTCTGTGAGCTTCGAAGGAACCGGACCACTTACAAAAGAGGCAGATAGTAAATAACTTACGGGCGGTGTTTTGCCGCCTTCTAAACGACTTATTCAATGAAAACAATATCACTTAACGGAAAAGATCTTTCTTTGAAATATACGCTTCGTGCGTTCTTTGTGTTCGAATCTATATCCGGCTATCCGTTTCAGTTCGGGAAATTACTAGATGAATACATTTTGTTTTATTCGTTCCTGATCGCTAGTAATAAGGATTCGTTTAATATGGAATTTGACGAGTTTATAGAATTGTGCGAAAATGACTTGACTCTATTCGAACAATTCAAAGAGTTTATTTTGGATGAAATCAAACTACGTTCGCAATCGGCAGGAAATGACGTAAAAAAAAAGAAGGTGACGACGCGGAAACGAAAGCCGTAAGTATACGCGAACTTTATTCGCGCGTTGTCGGTGAGGGCGGGATCGCTCCCGATTACTTCCTCGATAAAATGGACTTTATCGAGGTTGAATCGTTTATAGACGGATTGAATCGACGCAATCGGGAAGCGTGGGAACAAACTAGATTGTTAGGTTTCATTATAGCGCAATCTAATAGCACAAAGACGCTAAAGCAAACCGATATACTCCGGTTCCCGTGGGATGAAGAAGAAAAGAAAGATACGAGCGTAACGGACGAAGAGATGCAACGATTACGAGCTAAAGCAAAAGAAGTAGAATCACAATTAAACACGCATAAAGATGTCTGATATAGTAACAAGATTATTGCTTAAAACGAATGACTTTGACGCGAATCTGGAAAAGTCAAGAGGCAGTGTAAACAGCTTTCAAGGCGGCATTAGTAATATGGCGAAATCCGTCGGCTCTAGCTTTGTAAAAGTTGCGGGCGGTATTGGTTTGGTTGTAAGTGCCGGGGAGGGATTTACTAAATTTCTCAATTCTTCGCAAACGCTTGGCGATCAAACAGCCGCCGCGATGATGTCTGCAAAGACAGGGGTAGACGAGTTCTTTTATTCGCTTGGTTCTGGTGACTTTACTTCTTTCTTGTCGGGAATGGACGATATTATAGCAAAATTCAAGGAAGCTCATTCGGCGTTGGATCAACTTGGAAACACAGAAATTTCATTCGATTATTTTCAAGGTAAGTTCGATGAATCAATAGCCCAAGCGAGATTAAACGCAAAGAACAAGCAGCTAGGAAATGACGAACGAGATCAATCATTTAAGGATTGGGATGACGAATTGAAGAAGAAAGAAGAGGCGGGAAAAACAGTTGCGGCAGATGCTTTAAATGCGTTAACGAAAAGTATTGCCGTTGGTACAAAACTTTCGGCAAAAGATATTTTTCTGAATGATTTTGAAAAAGTTATAAGAATTGATCTTATGCCTTCCGCAAGCAGGGACGAAGCTAAAGACTATTGGAAAGGGCAATATAATGAGTATTTAAAACTATCAAAAAAGATTGAAAGCGATAGGAAAGTAGATGTCGTAAAAACAAATGATTATGGTAAAACAAAATCAATCAATGATGCGGCAAAGATAGCGCAAGAAGGGGCAGCGGAGAAATATAAGGATGCGATAATATATAATAAGTTGCTGAATAAATTAAGTGATGATGATTTGAAAAAGTTAACAGAATTAGGAAAGAAATACTATGCAACTTCGCAGCAGATAGCCCAACAGCGCCAAGAATTTAATGAATCTACAACAGAGTTCCGAAACTCGAAAATAACGGCGGAAAAAGCATCGGCAGCGAAAGCGGCGGCAGAGCCTAAAAAAGATTCTATTGCGTGGTATGATGCGGAAATATCCAAATTAAACAAGAAACTCGTAGCAGAAACGGACACACAAGCCAAATCGACCATTCAAGCAACGATTAACGAACTCGAAGCCAAGAAAATAAAATTACAGGTTGAGACTAGCGGAAATAGTATTGAAGCGATAAACATTCAGTTGTCTGCATTAAACAAACAACTTATCGCCGAAACTGATATGCAAGTGCGTGCAACGATTCAAGCAACTATAAACGAACTAGAACAAAGAAAGATCAATCTAAAGTTTGTAGTCGATCAAGAAGCGTTTAAAATCAAAAACGGCGGGATGAAAGACGGCGCTTTGTCCGTACCTATTGCACCGACTTACGATAAGGTTCCGACGCATGGGAAGGGAGGCAAAAATTTTAAGTTGCCGAAATATGATCCGCTATTTAAAAAAGAAGATGTAGACTTGAACGAAGATTATGCCGATTCGCTTTCGGCTATTAGTAGTGTAATGAGTGCCTTAAATGGTGTAACAAATGAAAGTGCCGCCTCATATTTGCAATGGGGTGCAAATGTTATATCAAGTATCGCACAGGCTATTCCGGCTATTTTGAGTTTAACAACCGCCAAAACAGCGGAAGCCGCGGCTAACTCTGCAAATTCGGCAGCTCAAATACCTTTCGTTGGTTGGTTGCAGCGGCGGGGGCGGCTTTGTCTGTAGTTGCTGCAATGGCTAGTATCCCTAAATTCGCGACGGGTGGTATCGTTCCGGGTGCGTCATTTACGGGTGATAAGGTTCCGGCTTTACTTAATTCGGGTGAAATGATTCTGAACGGATCACAACAAAGTAACTTATTTAAGATGCTAAATTCAGGTTTGTATGGTTCTTTATCACAAAAAATCGCGCCATCAATGGAAGATCAAAGCGTTCGCTTATACAGTGATGTCGAAATAAGAGGGGATCGCATATTTTTAGCATTACAAAACCACATTAAAAAAACAGGTAAAAAACTATGGTAAATTATGGCACTATCTATACGCTTCCTTTCAAATCCAGAAAGGAAGTATCTTATTTGATTGAGATACAAAAAGAGAATTATGAAGGAAAAAGTACTGAATTGGTCGGCAGTGGCAATTCTCCTTTTTCCGTGATAATTGAGGACGAGGATTTTTTATATGCACCGACTCGCTTTTCTTCTGCTTCAATCCGTATTGTTGGAGGTGACTATTTGCAAAATTTGTATTCGACCGGATATCAACAATACAGAGTATTATGCAAGCGAGGAAATGATATTATTTGGACGGGCTTTATAAATCCAGAACTATATACGCAGGATTACACGTCTACAAAATTCGAACTAGAAATAGAATGTAGCTCCGCCATGAGCACGCTCGAATATGTTAACTACAAACAAAAGAACGCCGAACAGCGAACTTTTATTAGTTTTTGGGAACTGTTTAGAATGTTCATTGAGCAGTCTCGCGGGTGTTATTCGTCTATATTTATTCCTCATGTGTATGCTAAAAACGAAGATGATTATAATAACGACCTGAACGTATTTGAAGAAATGACGATTAGTGAACAAAACTTCTTCGACGAGGATAACAAGGCTATGACTCTAAAAGAAATATTAGAAGAGGTTTGTAAGTTCTTAAATTGGACTTGTGTCGATTGGAGGGGTGAACTGTATTTCATTGACATAGATCACAAAAGTATTTATTATAAATATGATTGTGATCTGAATACATATTCTAAAGCTACGCCTATTGCGTTGAATGTATCTGATATTGGTTTTGCAGGATCGGAGCACTTTTTAGATATTTTGCCGGGATATAATAAAGTGACTATAAAATGTAGTAATTATCCTATTGAGGAAATCAAGATAACCGAAGATTTTGATAAGCTGAAATTATTATCAAATATCGGAGAAGTGTCTACTAATCTGGGTAACGGTAATACAAGACATACACAAAGGGAGGTTTTATATCCTAATATTTTAACGATGCACCAATTCACCTACAAAAATGGTGTTTTGTCTCCTGTTACAGACTTGTCTATTTATAATGATAAGCGTAATGCGACGGAATTATTAGGGGCTATTCCATTAAGATACGCCTCTTATGAATCCGGGCTAAAAACACCAACTACGCAATCGTACAATTATGAGTGTGCAATACAAGTCCGACAACGTTGTGGAACAAAATACGATCCTATTAACGACGTAACCCCCAATTCGGTATTTAATGACTCGATTGTAGTTATCGGTGCAAAGAAAGACGCCTTATTTTTAGGGAAGGGAGGTGCTCTTTCTCTCAATATGAGTATTAAGGTTTTGCAAAAGGATAAATATGATTCTCCCTTTGGTGGCGGTTTGGTTCCTTCCGAGGATGGTATTACATATTTAAAAGATATAATTAAAGTAGGAATAAGAATTGGCGATAAATATGTTTCTAAAGATAATTACGGGCGGTTTACGTGGAGTGATACCCCGTCTACTATGTCTATAAATTTAGATCAATCTAGTGTAGAAAATGCTGATGGAAAAATGGGAACGGGGTTTGTCTCATTGTATAAAACATACGGAGTACTCGGTAAGTATTCTGATGCAGACGGTGTTGTAATGGATATTCCGACTAATTTATTTGGCACACTTGAAATGTCTATATATGCTCCGACATTGACGGAAAGAGAGGGACAAGTCCCATACGGGTATTTGATAAAAGACCTTAAGCTAAGGTATTGCCAGCCGTTAGATATGGACGACGATAAAGACTCCGATCGGATTTACGAGAATGTTGTTAATGAAAACTTTATTAATGAATTAGACGAAATAGAGTTTAAGATTTCGAGTTATAACAACGATGGAGCGTGCTATAGTAAAGTCTTGTTGTTAGATGAATATTTGAAAGATAACCTTTATTCATCTATTGAAAAGACTTTGATTCGCCCGGAAGAGCTTTTAATAAGAAGAATTATTAATCAATACGGAGCTACCAAAATAAAACTAACACAGGTATTATTAAATAGTGACTCTATAACTCCTATATCCGTTCTTTCGGATAACTACATGAAAGGAAAACGTTTCATGATAGCAGGCGGAGAAATAGATTTCGCCAATGAACAATTTACCTGTAAAATGATAGAAGCATAATGACGATTCAAATAAAAAATAAAGCTATTCCGTCATCGCCCCGGTCAAAAAATTATCCGACTGGGGCGATTGTTAGCGTGTCGTCTGGCGGAGGTAGTGGAGTGACTTCCAACGCTAGCGGATCAAATGTTACTATTCTAGGAAAAGACGATTTGAGATCGGCGACAGATTTAAATGTTTTCTCATCTCTTCGCACGCTTGCGGAGATATTATCTATAATTGTAACGAAAGATGACGCCGAAACGAAGCTAACAGATAGTAATGTTTTATCGTCACTCCGAGTAAACAAAGAACTTGATACAATTAACGAAAGATTTAAGGACGCTATCGACGCTTTAAAAGACTCGTATTTATCCAAAACAGCGCCAGACGAAACGCAATTTCTTATCAAGTTGCTAGGCGGTTTAATTGTTGACAATGGGCTAGACGTAACGAAGGGTATTTCTACAGATACGTTGACCGCAACGACAGTAACGACGCAAATACTTAACGTCCTTGATAAACTGATTGCGAAATCAGCGACTTTTTCCGACAATGTGACTGTATCTAAGAAAACGACAACACTAAATTTACTCGTTCAAGAGCTAGCGGAGACACACGATCTAAGTGTATCTCATGTTGCAACTTTAATGGGTACAATAGTAAAGGACTATATATCTTCCGAGTCTTTTGTCAGTGGTTTTGGCGGCGAAGGAATGAAGATATACAAAGCGATCACGGGTGACTGGAATATGGAAATTGATAATCTTACAGTTCGAAAGATATTTTCTATATTTGAGTTGGTCGTTCAAAAGATAACTTATCAGGGTGGTATGATTATTCGTTCCGCCGCGGGTGGTAAATTAACCAAAGTGACCGACGGCGGCTCACATTGGAGATGCGAGCATGATAGTACGGACGATTTTGTTCAAGACGATCAAATAATATGTCAGGCGTTCACGGGTACGGCAACAAAACGTTATTGGCGTTTAGTTACTTCTGCCGGAACGGGCTATTTTAATCTATCCAAAGTAGACTGTGAAGAAGGAAGCGGAATACCCGAAACCGGAGATAATGTGGCAGTATTAGGCAACAGAACAAACACTGCTAGGCAAAAAGCACAAATAGATTGCGCTGTTGGTGATTCCGCACCTTATCGGGATGACTACGACGGAATTAATTCCTATTCGCTTGTAAATCGGTTGATTACACGTACCGGAAATCTTAACGGTATTACTGATGCCGTATTCGGTGTATTAACTGGCTCCGGTTTGTACGGTACTAATGTTTATTTAAAAGGTACATTTGTACTCCATTCTGGAAAGAAAATAGAGGAAGCAATCGACGATGTTAAAAACGATCTAAATGAGAGAATAACCGATGTAGAGACGAACTTTGAAATTCGTGAAGGACAAATTTCTTCTAAGATTAAAGAAGTTAATATTGCCGTATCGAACGCAAAACAGAGCGAAACAAATGCTTCCGGTAGCGCTTCTTCTGCTTCCTCTTCTGCTACCACCGCCGGGGTTTCTGCAAATAATGCGGCTAAAAGTGCTACGGATGCACAAGGAGCCGCGACTAATGCCGGGAAGATATTGGAGGAAGTAACATTAAAAGAAAGTTCTATAACTCAAACAGCCGGAGAAATTTCTACAAAAGTAACCGAAGTTAATAAAAAGGTAACTGAAGCGAATACTGCCGCTACAAATGCGAAAAACTCCGCTACGTCTGCATCCGGTTCTGCCGGAACTGCATCCGGTAAAGCGGGCGAGGCTGCAAATTCGGCAGCTAATGCAAAACAATCTGCAGATAATGCGGCGAAAGTCCTCGAAGATGTGACTTTGAAAGAAAGCTCTATCACCCAGACCGCCGGAAACATAACATTGCAGGTTACGGAAGTCACGAAGAACGTAGTAGAAGCGAATACCGCCGCAACAACCGCTTTAACTAAGGCATCAGAAGCATCTACAAGTGCCGGAACAGCTTCAACCAAAGCAGGGGAAGCATCTGCATCTGCAACTAATGCGAAAAACAGCGCCTCTACTGCTAGCATTAAAGCGGGAGAAGCTTCTACTTCCGCGACAAATGCGAAAAATTCAGCAGATAGTGCAGCGGCAAAGCTCACTACCATTTCCCAAAAAGAATCTAGTATCAATCAGACGGCAAGTAGTATCACATTACAAGTTAAAGAGGTGACAACTAAAGCTAATGAAGCTGCTAATTCTGCAACAACCGCCGCAACTAAAGCGGGTGAGGCTGCTAGTTCAGCAACTAATGCGGCAAAAAGTGCAACAGACGCAAAGGCGCTTCTCGATAATGTGGATGGCAAGTATGTAGCCAAGACGGTATACGATTCAGAAATTAAGGTGTTAAGCGATAGTATTAATCTGAAAGTTGAAAAGACAGATTTCAACGCATTAGGATCACGTGTTTCTGCTGCGGAAGCGTCTATAAGTACCCAAGCCGGACAAATTGCGCTAAAAGCCTCTCAATCATCCGTTAATGATTTAACCGGAAGAATGAGTACCGCTGAAAGTAGCATTACCCAGAATGCACAGCAAATCAGCTTGAAAGTAACATCCACCGAAGCGGGCAATATTGCTGATGGCAAAGTTAATGCTCTAAAAAGCGATCTTCAGGCAACCGGAATAGATATAGCAAATCGAAAAGTAACCGTAACTGCCGATACCTTCCGCATACAAGATAATTACGGAAACGCGATAGCGGTATTTAAAACCAATACTGCCGGAAAACCTATTCTTAGGGCTGAAAATATCGATGTTGATAATTTAACAGCGAAGAAATTAGATGGTGCAACAGGTACATTTAAAAAGCTACAGGGAATAGATGACAATAATAAAATAAAATGCGCAATCGGCTTTAGTTCGGATGAGGGAAAGATGTATTTTGAGGGCGATATGCAACATCAAGGAATATTCAATGATCCCATAGAAGGGAATCGGAGTTACAGATTCTATACGGCAGATTTGTGGTGTAGAGGACAATTCGGACATCAACAAATGACTTCTCTTTCATTTAGTTCAAATTCAACTTGTGATTTTTTTGCACATATTTATAATTATGGTACAGATACTTTTTATCATAAATATGGTAAAGCCGGACAACCGATTGACTGCATTTTTTTAGAAGGAAGCGGAAATAATGTGGCATATATTTGTGATTCGCCTCGGCGGAAAATGGTTACAGTTGTAAATAACTCCAATTATGTAAAAAGAGTTATGGTTACGTATCAAAGCAGCAATACTGTAACTATTCAACCGTGGAACTTTTTAATTTTTATAACTGCAGATACATACACTCTTAATAATCCAGCCCGTGTTGTTAATTTACACGTTATGCAATAAATTATGAAAATAGACTTTAGAAAAATTGAAGTAACAGACCTTGAAGGGAATAAAAGTACCTTCGATGTCAGCAAAGAGTTAGGTAACACAATCTACAATAATACTACCGACTTGGGCGAATTGGAATTTGCGCAAGAAGTTTATAAACATGGCGAAGTGGAAGTAGATTCAGAAAAGGCGGAAATTATACGCAAGTACATGGAAATAGGACGTTTTTTCGCCCGCATCAAAAAAGGTGTATTTGATCTATTAGACAGTATTAACAATGAAAAATAAAAAGATTATGGCAACAAAAATTTTGAGTGAAAAAACAAGAACTACGCAGGTAGAAGCGATCGCAAAAGAAGGTGAATATGAATACCAGACAACATATTCGTACAATGAAAATGGCATAACTCGTTTGCAGTGTTGTATTATCCAAAAAGCGAAAACAGATTTAGGCGAGCAGACTGTACACGCTGGGTATATGGCTTTAGAAGGTGATAGCAAGTCTATGAACTTTCCTACAGGTATTGACATGGTACCGCATATCTCTATGTTCGAAAATATATTGAAGGAAGTAAATGAGGGACTAACTACTAAATAGTAGCTATCTAAAACGAACAAAAATACAGCTATAAGTAAAAATATGGATGAATGGTTAAAAATCATAGGAGCGTTAGGAGGATTAGAGGCGATCCGATTTACTGTTACTTTTCTAGCGAATCGTAAAACGAACGCTAGAAAAGAAAAGGCTACGGCGGATTCTATGGAACTTCAAAATTTACTTTCTATCATTGACAATCTAAATAAGCAGATTGAACGGTACGACGAGCGACTAAAACAACGAGACGAGAAAGTCGATACGATTTATCGAGAATGGAGAACCGCACAGGCAGAGGCGCAAAATTGGATGCGTAAATACTACGAGCTTGAATTAGCTTTGAAGGATGCGGAACACAACCGATGTGACAGACCAGACAGCGAGTGCAGCCGGAGAACTCCACCACGTAGACCAATTACAATTAATAATCAAAATAAAGAAGAAAGCAATGAATAAAATAGACTCGATTATCATTCATTGTTCGGCTACGCGCGCCGGGCAGGATTTAACCGCAAAAGATATTGATCGTATGCACCGGGCGCGCGGATTTAACCAGATCGGATATAACTATGTTATCCGGATTGATGGGACGGTAGAAAAAGGGCGATCTTTAGCAGTTGACGGGGCGCATTGTAATACGAAGGGTTTTAGCGAATCTTCATATAATAAACATAGTATTGGTATTTGCTACATCGGCGGCTTGGATGCAAACGGAAAGCCCACAGACACAAGAACGATCGCTCAAAAAGCAGCTTTGCGCGAGTTGGTTGCTAAACTCTGCAAAGAATATGAGATAATCGAGGTTCTCGGACATCGTGACACTTCGTCGGATTTAGACGGAAGCGGAGAGGTAGAGCCGAAAGAATATATTAAGGCGTGCCCCTGTTTTGATGTACGCTCCGAGTTCCCTAATTTCTTGCGTAATACAGTAGTTCGACCATGAGGCGGCTAGTTTATATTATCATATTGCTGATGTTAGCAATATGTTTCGTGTCATGCCGGACTCAATATATCCCGGTTGAATCCGTTCGCACTGAATACAAAACACGTGATAGTACCCGTTATGATAGCATCTATCAACGAGATAGTATTTATACGCTCATAAAGGGCGATACAGTTTATCTGTATAGATATAAGTATCTGTATCGCTACTTAACAACGAATCGTACCGATACGATTCTTAAAAACGATTCTATTCGTGTGCCTTATCCGGTTGAAAAGAAGTTAAACCGATGGCAATCTATTAAAATGGAGCTAGGCGGATGGGTGATAATTGTTATTTTTGTGTATATGTTGATGTATGCATTGCAGGTGATATTAGGTAGATTAAATAAAAATTAAGCAGAATATTTGAAAGTGTAATATTATTACTGCTCTTGTATGTGCATTTTATTTTTTATATATTTGAGGGGAAATTTTATATATTGAAATATGGGTGAAGATGTAGAAAAATCGTTGTACTTAAGTTACACAGAGATATTGAAAGGGTTACATTTTATAAAAGATGCTATTGACTTTGTAGAACAAGGGAAAGATTATTATGTAATTCCTTTATCAGGTCAATTACGAGCTATATTTGTTTTACCGCATGATAAAAATGGGAACCTTAAAAATTATACCGTTGGTAAAAAAGGAAAAACACGAAATATACCAACTAATATATTTAATTTAGCTCAAAAGCTAAATTGTGATTTAGAAGTATACACAAGCGAATACCATTATAAAAATAGAGATAATCAGTATTTCTCTCACCTATTTGATACTACAATAGATCCAACAGGGAAAAATTTCAAGAGAATTTCTTTGAGAGATTGGATGGAGTTAGATATTATAGTTTGTAGAGGATATAGGTTTAAAATATGGGAAATTATTAAAATAATGGCAGATAGAAACGGAGGAGCACATTATGACGGAGCATTAACAAGGAAAGAAATGGAACTATATAAAGCAAAAAATGCTGCTAACTATTATCCCCTTTTGTCTTTAGTCTTGACTAAGATCGGTAAAGTTTTGTTTCAAATAGGATTTAAGGTTATAAGATCTGTATTCAATTTTCAGTTTATAATGGGTATTGCTTTAAATTTACCAACTTTGACAACAAGAAAAAATATTGCAACTTTTTATTCAATTTCAGGTTTTTCCCCTCTTTCATTAAGTATTGATGAAAAGAATATGATAAAGTTAAATCTCGAGAATCTTGAAGGACACAGGTATGACCTAGATATTGGGGAAAATAGGAGTGATGAAATAATAGTTATTAACTTGGGATATGAAATCAGTGCAGATATGAGCGCAATTCTTAGCGTATATTATTGCAATGAATTCATTCAATATAGATTAGATACCCCTATTTTTATAGGCAGAGGATTTTTGCCACATTTTAAAGTGTATTTTTCAGATGATAATATTAGGATAGGTTTTTCAACAATGAAATTGTTTAGTAGAATATTAAGTCCAGGAACTTGTTTATATCATTATAGTGAGATACGAAAAAAGGAGGATGAAGACATTGCTGTTGTTGAGGGTAAGCAAGAAATGTTACTTTTGAACAATCATACTGTAGATTTTTCGAATGGGGTTAGTTATAAACCATTTAGAGATTATATTAATGACAAAATGTAATAAAGATTAAATGAGAAAACCCCGCAACGGCTCACATTGCGGGGTTAGTGTCAAATAAGAATCTTAACCGAGTTTAAGCGATGTTTGATGAATCATTTCGCTTACATCCTTCAAGGCATTTAAAAATGTTTGAAGTTCATTATCGGTAAAGCGAGCCTTTTTCCCGTTTACGATGTTACCGTTAATTCTTTGATATAGCCAATTTCTTGACTTTCCGAAATACTTCTTTGCGATATAGCTAAACGAAATAGCCTCCGGCAATTCTCCGAGCTTATCTCTTAATATAGCTTCTTCCGCTCTTTCAATGAAATCGTTACAAGCGTCTACAGTTGCTTTTAGTCCAGATTCAGACGCTTTTTTATAGGCTTCTCTCTGGTCCTCTGGCAGTGCGTTATATTTGGCTTGCATTTCTTTTTTGAAAGCATCCCTTTCTTCTTGTGTAGACAAGGTTTTAAATCTTTCAAAATCCGCTTTCATTTCGGGTGTTGGCAAGCAGGCGTTTATATCTATCATATTTTAAAGTTTTAATCCCTCCCCGAAGGGAGGGAGGTTAATTACTCTTTTAATTTTTCCCGAATCTCATTCATCCGGTCAAGTATGTCATTTATTAATGCTTCTCTTTCTTTTTCATTTTCGGGAACCCCGTAGGCTTCGTGAAATGAAGCGAGAAGTTTTAAATTCTCATACTCTTGTTCTAATTCCTTTCTTTCTTCATCTTTCATTGGTTAAACATTAAAATTAAGAACTCTTATTTGACTCTACAAAGATAATAAGCATTTGCTTATTATGCAAGTTTTTGGCGAATTATTTTAGTGAATTAATATAATCTATTACTTTTCTATTCGCTTTATCTATTTGCTCTAAATCGTAATCTATATAAATTCCGGTTGTTTTGCATCCGAACTCGTGCCCCAAAGCTAAAGATATTACATCTTTCGATATTCCTATTTTATGCGCTATTGTAGCCCATGTATGGCGCGCCCAATACGAGGTGATGTCGGGAAATAAAATATCTCTAATCTTTTTCCCGCCTAATCCTTTTCGTTCGAAATTTCCCAGTTTTTGCAAACCTCTATTCATTGCTGCCATATACTTTCTATAATTGTAATCGTTGGTTTCGAGCGTGTTTAGTAGAAATTTATTTCCTTTATACCTGTTTATTATCTCCATTGTTTCCGGTTCTACTTTGATAGAGTATAGCTTTCCGGTTTTTTCTCGTTTATATTCTATGCGTCCGTCAACTATTTGCTTGAGGTTAAATAAGTCTATTGCGTTTATTCCGATTAGATAAAACATAAGCATGAATATGTCTTGATACTCCTTTTGATATTCTTCTCCGTTGAAATCTCTTAGGGTAATAAGTTGATCCGGCTTTAACGATCGTTTTCTAGTTTCCTCCCTTTCTATTGTGAACTTTCTAAATGGATATAGTTCCGTTTCCTCATTATCTATCGCGTGATTGAAAACCGCCCTAATATTCCTTAAATGGATTGAAATCGAGTTTGTTTTTATTCCGGTATCTTTTAGCCATTTATTGAACGATTCTAGCCATTTCCTTGTCATCGTTTCAAATGTACAGGTCGGATCATAGGCAAGAATCTTATTTTTTGTAGCTTTATATAGAACGATTGTATTTTCTTTTGTTTTTGTAGCTACAAACTCATCTATATAGCTTACGAAAGTTTTACAGGTAGATTCATTTTTGATAGATTTTAGAATGTAGTCTTTTAACGCTTTATCGCTCATTCCTTTTAACTTCTGATTATCGTCAAGTATAACAAGTAACATTTCAACACGATTAATAAGATTCCGAATCGCTACGTTCTTAGCTTTATGATTCTTTGCGTTCTTATTATACTCTGTGCCCGTCCATGTTTCCGGTGTAGCGCAAAAATCAGTACATAACATTATTTGCCCTTTGTGTCTGACTTGTAGTTTAACCGGAAATGTCCCATCTTTCTTTTCTCTGCGAGTGTCTAAGTAAAAACTAATTGTTGCCATATTATTATCATTTTTAGTATATATACGCAAACAACGTATTAACGGGATAGCGCGATAATAATGCAAGATGAAAATTTGCATTAAATTTGCATTTTTTCTTTTGAAAATACCCGTTAATAACGCCTAAAAACGATACTTTGATATAGATATAGGGCAATGAAAAAAGCCCCTTACTTGTTAGTAAGAGGCTGATAATCAGATAGTAGTGGGTACGAGAATCGAACTCGTATTACATGCGTGAGAGGCATGTGTCCTAACCGTTAGACGAACCCACCGGAGTTTGATAGATTTAAAAAGAGCCAAGTCTATAAAACTTAGCTCTTTTTATTTTGAGATTTTGCGGAAGCTGGGGGATTCGAACCCCCGGTACCCTTACGAGTACGTCAGTTTAGCAAACTGGTGGTTTCAGCCACTCACCCAAACTTCCTTGAACCCGCATTCTCTCTCAAATGCGGTGCAAATATAGGGGGAACTTTTGGACTACGCAAATCTTTTAGCAAGATTTTTTTTACCTGTTTTTTGTGAAATGAGATAACCTGCTATGTTTCAAATGTTAAACGGAAGAAATTTTTTTCGAAAGCTTTTAATTTTTATCGATGGAATGGGAACTTGAAACATATTGACGCTATCCGCTTATTATAGTGACGGTATCTTCATGGGATAGGGTAAACATCCGGATGGGATAGTGACGGTATATTTGACGTGAGAAAAGGACATAAAAAAAGGCTATCTATCCCAGACAGCCAATCTTTTGTTAACCTTAAATCTAATACTATGAAAAACACAGTACAAATATACGGACTTCTGTCGAATTTGCAAATAAAACAAGAAAAAAGAGATGTTTTATAACATTGATTAAATATTTGATTCTTCAATTCTATTTTTATTAAGACTTTCAGCGTTTTGAACACTATATTCCCAATATTTATCACATAATTTCAGATAACTGGTCTCGGCACTTTTGCCTCCTAAAGAAATGGCATACATCTTTGTCTGTTTTGCTTTTGCATGTTCTATGGACTGGGATAGCAGTTTATCGATTGGACGCATCTCAAAATCCGATACGGTGATGATGTCTGCTTCCATATATCCTTCTTCGCTGATCTTTCGCAAAGCATGTGTGATGACTGGTTCCATATCTGTGCCACCATGAAAAGATTGGCTTAGAAAATCGACAAGGCGATCGAAACTACTCCCTAAATCGGTTATTTCAATACACTCGATATCATCGGAGAAGAGGATGACGTAACATTTCCGATGTTGTACTTCTGTCAATTCGGCAATGGCAAGTAGAGTAGATTTTGCGATTCTTTCCCGTTCGCCTGCCATAGAACCGGAAGTGTCCAGGCAAACGATGAAAGGGCCTTCAGCTTCTTCGGAAACTTCATTTCCTACTGTTTTCTTATCATTGATGGTTTGTTTCTCGTGCGATTGATAATCGATGACTTGTAGTCTCTTCTCTATGAAACGCTCGAAAAATATGGGTTGCAGGTTCTTTTCCGCCAGATAACAATATTCCAGAGGGAGAAGACTATTCAAATCGTTTCCTTCACAAATGCCTGCAATATCACTTCGGGTGGCATGAGATATAATTTGTTCCCGGTGAATACCTGCGGTCATTTTGAAACGTTTCCGGCTACTTTGGTGTTTTTTGCCTAAGATTTCTACCAGTTCGCGGATAACGGGATTTCGTTTGATCGTTTCTTCGTATTCTAAAATCTGTTCCGCTATCTGTTTATGATTGCGAAGTAGCCAGACGAGGCGTGAGCCACCGCGTACCGGAAGATTTTTGGCTAATGCCAGTTGAATACGGTAGAAATCCTCACAGAGTTGCTCGATATGTTCCATCTGATAGTTGAACTCATTGTTCGAGAGTAGCGTATGCCACTTGTCGAAAAAAAGAGTCCGCAACGCTTTCCATTCTTTGGAACGCGGGCTGATTGCATTAAAACGTTGGAGGTAGTATTTTACGTTGAGGTCTACCAGGTGATATTTCATGGAGAAGGGGTATGCGCTGTTTTTCAGGAATTGAAGAAACTTTGCGTCCGATGCTTCATTCATTTCATGAAAGTATTCCCATTGCGATGCATAACGGGAGTAGAAATCTTGCAGGGAGGGTTGTGTGTGACGAAAATACAGGTGAATGTCCGCATCCAGTTCTTCGGGACGGATAATCAGATTGTGTAGTTGTTCGTTGTACACATCATAGGCTATTCCCTGCAATTTTTCGTAATAAATGTCTTGCAGGTGCTTGAGCCTAATACTCTCTGTTCTCTTGTTCATGGGCATGAGCGATGATGCGAAGTTCGTTCCGGTAGTTCTCTATGATATGTGCAGTTTCCCCTAAGATTCGCTTAATTTTGCTTTTTTGCGATGAACTTAAGAAAAGATGTTCCTTTGTATATGCTGTTTCCCGCTCGGAGATTGTTTTATATTCTACCTCCATTTGATAAAGTAAATCTATCACTTCCTGCAATGTAAATTCGAACGGAGTACTGCCGTCCTGCTGTGTTGGCAAAGGTTCGCAATTATCATAACATAGTAGTGGATACTCCTGATTGTTGACGAAAACAGATCGTTTCCCTTTTCGGAGGGAATAAATATTCTTTTGTGCGATATTCCTGTTCTTTACGAAATCGTAGGCTTTCAGGATTTTGTTGACCGGACGGAATTTATCCTGTTGGATATAAAACAACCGGTTGCTGTCTTTCCTCAAAGACTGGTAATCCGAAGCAAAGATGAGTAAATTTCCGGCAATGTGGTAACCTTCTATGCGATGATAGAAGGTATCTACGACCTGGATTCCCGGATCGCTAAGTTCCCGTAGGCTGTGTTCGGACTTCATGTTTTCTTTCAATGTATCCAGTTTCTGTTCCAGTCGTTTTTCTCCCAATAAATATGTATTGATTCCCCGTGCAATCGACTGTTCCACTATGTTTTCGATGATGGGGAGCTGCGAAACTTCATCCCACAGACAGGCACTCATCAGCAAGCAGTCGGAGAAGTGAATTCCCGGAGATTCGTTCAGATAGGCCGAGGTGCGGAGCAGACCTACTATTTTTTTCCAACGGCGGTCGGATATATAGATCGGAGGGGTGTTTTCATCCCGCCCTGTATTATATTGTTCGATTTCTCGTTTGATATTGTGAATCAGCTCGAAGATGGTATAGTGGATACCTACTTTCTCACTTTCAGCTTGTATTTGATTGTATAATTCATCGTCTACCTGGAGTTTTGCCGGGATTTCAGGTTCTACTTCCCGTGTAGAAGAAATCATCTGGTCGAAAGCATATTCCTGTTCAATGCATCCGACAAACTGGCGGATCAGGAAACGGTCGTATAGGGCTTCCAGTCCTTCACCTTTTGCGGGTAGTTCGTTGGACGCGGCAATCAGCGCTTTCAGAGGAACACGCACCGTAAATTGTCCGTTGCGATATATCTTTTCATTGATTACTGTCAAAAGAGAATTTTGGATAGCAGGACCGGCTTTCCATATTTCATCCAGGAAGACAATCGATGCTGTCGGCAAGTATCCTTTTGTAATACGTTCGTATGTATCTTCATCTTTCAATTTTGAGATGGAGACGGGGCCGAATATTTCATCCGGTGTACTGAAACGAGACATCAGATATTCAAAAGCATCCGCATCTTTAAAAGCCAGTTTGAGCCTGCGCGCCACTAAGCTCTTGGCTACTCCCGGAGGGCCCAATAGAAAGATACTTTCACCTGCCATGGCAGATAATAGGGAGAGTGCGATGGTATGTTCTTTTTCGAATACTCCCTCATTGAGGGATTTCAGCAGTTGGGTGATATGGGATTTGATTGACTTCATGCGACAGATGATTTCATGTGTTGTTAGCAGGAGGCAAAGATACAAGAATTCTTTGAAATAGACTTCATTGGGGGGATTTACCCCTAGATTTAGGCAATTTCCTCCCGATAAGTAGGAGTTTTCAGTTTCATAAGGAAAATTCATTCTCTACTTTTGTTCTATCGAAAGATAAATGATAGATAATAATTAGAGAACCGTTAAAAATAAAGGAATATGAAAACGAACACATTTAAATACTTCGGTTTGGCTTTGATGGCTATATTTATGGTAAGTTTTACCTCTTGCGAAGTGGAAATAGACAGTTTCTATGATGATGATAATAATGGTGCAGGGTACTATAATCGTTCGGCTGATTTGTGTAGCCGTACCTGGGTTAGTTTCTACCGGGACATGGACGGTAACTATTGTCGTCAGGAACTGGATTTCTTTTTAGATCGTACAGGAATTGACTATATACGGGTGGAATATCCTAACGGAGCAGTAGAGCAGTATGAATATAATTTCCGTTGGAGCTGGGAGAATTATGCGCAGACTTCCATTCGTATGTCATACGGACCGAATGATGTTTCATACCTGGATGATGTGTACATTGGTGGAAACAGGTTAAGCGGTTATCTGGACGGACGAAATAACTTTGTAGAGTTTCAGGGGAAATGATGAAAGATAAAACGGAAAGAAACAGAGGGAAAAAACGTTTGATGGATAACAAGATGCAGGTGAAAAGAGAAGGATAAGATAGTTAAGATAGAAATAGGATAGTTATTAGGAACAAAATAATAGGTAACGATGTAAAAGGGTAATCAATAAGATTTCAGGATATATGAATCAGGGTATAATTAGGGCGCGAAATGAAAGCTTAAAAGTTTTGAACCGGACTAAATAGTTTTATCTTTGCGCCCTATTAGTTTTTATATACATGGAGTGGTTATATAGTCTATTTCTCGAACATTCTGCCTTACAGGCTGTTGTGGTACTTTCACTGATTTCTGCCATTGGTTTGGGCTTGGGAAGAGTGCATTTCTGGGGAGTTTCCCTGGGAGTCACTTTTGTTTTTTTTGCGGGTATCCTGGCCGGCCATCTCGGGCTTTCGGTCGATCCGCAGATGTTAAACTACGCAGAAAGTTTCGGACTGTTCATTTTCGTTTATTCTCTCGGTTTGCAAGTCGGTCCCGGTTTCTTTAGCTCTTTCCGCAAAGGAGGGGTGACATTGAATATGCTGGCATTGGGAGTCGTTCTGCTGGGAACGTTGTTGACGGTGGTGGCTAGTTATGCAACGGGTGTCTCTCTTCCTGATATGGTGGGCATCCTTTGTGGAGCAACGACAAACACTCCGGCATTGGGAGCTGCGCAACAAACTCTGAAACAGATGGGAATAAACAGCAGTACTCCTGCTTTAGGATGTGCGGTAGCCTATCCGATGGGAGGTAGTTGGTGTAATCCTTGCCGTTTTATTAATTCGCAAAGTGTTGGTTCGCAAAGAAGATTTGGAGATAAAAGAGAAAGACGATGCGAACAAAACTTATATTGCAGCGTTTCAAGTACACAATCCTGCTATTTTCAATAAAAGTATCAAGGATATAGCTCGTATGAGTTACCCGAAGTTTGTCATCTCCCGCTTATGGCGTGACGGACATGTAAGTATTCCGACTTCTGACAAGATATTGAAGGAAGGTGACCGTTTGCTGGTGGTAACTGCGGAGAAAGATGCTTTGGCCTTGACCGTGCTTTTTGGTGAACAGGAAAATACGGATTGGAATAAAGAGGACATTGACTGGAATGCGATTGACAGCGAATTGATCTCGCAGCGTATCGTTGTCACCCGTCCCGAACTGAATGGTAAGAAACTCGGTGCACTCCGGTTGAGAAACCATTACGGTATTAACATCAGCCGCGTTTACCGGTCGGGTGTGCAGTTGCTTGCTACTCCGGGATTGGTACTTCAATTAGGAGACCGCCTGACGGTAGTGGGAGAGGCTGCTGCTATTCAGAATGTGGAGAAAGTACTTGGAAATGCTGTGAAAAAGTTTGAAAGAACCCAATCTGGTTGTTATATTTATCGGTATCGTGCTTGGTTTGGCACTGGGGGCTATTCCTTTCTCTTTTCCGGGTGTCAGTACTCCTGTGAAGTTGGGATTAGCGGGTGGACCGATTATCGTTGGTATCCTTCTGGGTACTTTTGGACCGCGGATACACATGATTACCTATACCACCCGTAGCGCGAACCTGATGTTGCGTGCCTTGGGACTTTCCATGTACCTTGCTTGTCTGGGACTGGATGCCGGAGCTCACTTTTTCGACACCGTATTCCGTCCGGAAGGTTTGTTGTGGATTGGTTTGGGAGCCGGATTGACTATTGTTCCAACCGTACTAGTGGGGTTTGTAGCCTTCAAGATGATGAAGATCGATTTCGGTTCTGTATCCGGTATGTTGTGCGGAAGTATGGCAAATCCGATGGCACTGAACTATGTAAACGATACAATTCCCGGCGACAACCCATCCGTAGCCTACGCGACTGTTTATCTGCTGTGTATGTTCCTGCGGGTAATTATCGCTCAAGTGCTGTTAATGTTCTTGTTGAATTGAGAATTGAAAATAGAGAAATGATGGATTTGTAAATAAAAAGTAGTCATTTCTTAATCAGGAATCGTATAAAATAGATAAATTTGTAACAAGAAAAAGGAGAGGAATTAATAAATTCCTTTTTTGAGTTACTAAATGGTAAGTTGTCAACTAATAATAAGTTGCCAATTAATAAATTGTAAATAGTAAAATAGTAAATAAAATGACTGCTCAAAGTAACATAACTCCTGAAAGCATTGTGAGTGATCTCCGTTACCTGCAACTGCTTTCCCGAAGTTTTCCTACCATTGCCGATGCCAGTACGGAAATAATCAACTTAGAGGCTATCTTAAATCTACCTAAAGGGACAGAACATTTCCTGACTGATATTCATGGAGAATATGAAGCTTTTCAGCATGTACTGAAAAATGCTTCCGGTGCGGTAAAACGTAAAGTAAATGAAATATTCGGCAACACTCTTCGTGAAGCTGAAAAGAAAGAAATCTGTACTTTGATTTACTATCGAAGAGAAACTCAATTGGTGAAGGCCCGTGAAAGGATCTGGATGATTGGTATCTGATTACGCTGAACCAACTGGTGAAAGTCTGTCAGAACGTGTCTTCCAAATATACCCGTTCGAAGGTTCGTAAATCACTGCCTGCCGAATTCTCTTATATCATTCAGGAGTTATTGCACGAATCGTCTATCGAACCGAATAAGCATGCTTATATTAATGTAATTATCAGCACAATTATCACTACGAAGCGTGCCGACGATTTCATTATCGCTATGTGTAATCTGATTCAGCGCTTGACTATTGATTCTCTTCATATCGTAGGTGATATTTACGACCGTGGTCCCGGTATCATTATGGATACATTGTGTAATTACCACAACTTCGATATTCAATGGGGAAATCATGATATTCTCTGGATGGGAGCAGCTTCCGGTAATGATAGTTGTATCGCTAACGTGATACGTATGTCTATGCGCTATGGTAATCTGGGGACACTTGAAGACGGATACGGAATCAATCTGCTTCCGTTGGCTACTTTTGCAATGGATACGTATGCCGATGATCCTTGCACGATTTTCATGCCAAAAATGAACTTTGCCGATGCTCATTATAATGAGAAAACTTTGCGTCTGATAACTCAAATGCATAAAGCCATTACCATTATCCAGTTTAAACTGGAAGCCGAAATCATCGACCGTCGTCCGGAGTTCGGAATGGCTAATCGTAAACTTCTGGAAGATTGATTTTGAACGCGGCGTCTTTGTATACGAAGGAAAAGAATATGCTTTGCGCGATACCAACTTCCGACTGTAGATCCGGCAAATCCTTACCGATTGACTGAAGAAGAACGCGAATTGGTAGAAAGATTCATTATTCATTTATGAATAGTGAAAAGCTGAAGAAACACATGCGTTGCCTGTTTACCTATGGCGGAATGTATCTGGTTTCAAATTCAAATCTTCTTTATCACGCTTCTGTTCCTCTGAATGAGGGATGGCAGCTTTAAACATGTCAAAATACGTGGTAAGGAATACTGGGGACGTAAATTGTTGGATAAAGCCGATCAACTGATTCGTACTGCGTACTTCGATGAAGAAGGAGAGAGAGGAATTTGCTATGGATTACATTTGGTATATGTGGTGTGGTCCGGAAGCTCCCTGTTCGATAAGGATAAGATGGCGACCTTTGAGCGTTATTTCGTAAAAGATAAAGAATTGCATAAAGAGAAAGAAAGGTTATTATTATACATTGCGTAACCGGAAGATATTTGTGACCAGATTTTGACGGAGTTTGGAGCTTCAGGGCCTCATTCGCATATTATCAACGGTCATGTGCCTGTGAAAACGATTCAGGAGAACAACGAAAGCCAATGGCAAGCTTTTCGTTATTGATGGTGGCTTTTCAAAGCTTATCAGCCGGAAACGGAATTGCGGGATATACGCTTGTTTATCACTCTCATGGTATGCAGCTTGTGCAGCACGAGCCGTTCCAGTCTCGTCAGAAGCCATTGAAGAGGGACTTGATATCAAATCGACCAACTTCGTTCTCGAATTTAATTCACAACGAATGATGGTGAAAGATACCGATAAGGGAAAATGGTGACTCAAATACAGGATTTGAAGAAACTGCTTGTTGCTTATCGTACTGGTCTGATAAAAGAAAAAGTGTGATATGAATGCTATTTCTTTGCAATATAAAATTCAATAATTTTAGTGTCTTGAGTGATTCGTTCCACCTAGGTGGGACTAAACAGCGACCAGGTGGGACGAAAGGAAAACCTTGGTAGAACGAAACAATCATCCGAGTGGAACGAATTATAATTAGTAAAGCAATGCCTTGATATTAGTGTTTTAATCTTTTTCAGCAGTGTATCTTGCCCGACTCCTGTTTAGAAAAGAACAATGCCTGCTTCTATAATCGCTCCTTTATCGTAATTACTCGATTTATTATAGAATCTGGTTAGCCCATAACCGCCTGTTGCAAAGATACCGAACTTCTGGTAAATTGATATTCCAGATTGGCACGTGCCTGCAATGCATATAAACGTTTCGGAATCACCTCGTCTTTGTTATCAGAAACCTCGATATGCTGGTAGTAAAGGTCTCCGCTGATGGATAAGCCTTTGTAAAGAGGAAGGATAAACCGCACGATAGGATGCACTTGCCGAAAATTATCATTCAATCCTTGATACATGGAACCGACTCCCCAGAATGGTATAAAACAATTGGTTCTT
>SCPN01000318.1_pt1 | contig 37035 bp, 53 predicted proteins | sample 6106831 | NCBI WGS metagenome assembly SCPN01 (sample SAMN10720447, study PRJNA508395) | human gut metagenome | isolation source: Participant 1, 0 month | reverse complement strand
AAAGGAAATAAAATAATGGCTGTAGATGGCAGACAAGCAGCGTTGGATAACGCGTTAAAACAAATTGAAAAAGATTTTGGTAAAGGGGCGCTATTATGTCTTGGTGAAGGCTGATCGCATGAACGTAGAGGTTATCTCTTCCGGTTCTCTTGCTATCGATATCGCTGTTGGCGTAGGTGGCTTCCCTCGTGGTCGTTAATTAGAAATCTACGGTCCAGAATCCTCTGGTAAAACAACAGTAGCACTTCATGCTGTAGCAGAAGCACAAAACAAGGTGGCATTGCGGCATTTATTGATGCGGAACATGCTATGGATCCTGTATATGCTCGCAATTTGGGGGTAGACATCAATAATTTGTTGATTTCTCAACCAGATAATGGAGAACAAGCTCTAGAAATTACAGAAGCTCTTGTTCGCAGTGGCGCAGTAGATATTGTTGTAGTTGACTCCGTTGCTGCAGCTTTACCTAAAGCTGAAATTGAAGGCGAAATGGGCGATGCTCACGTAGGTTTTACAAGCTCGTTTAATGAGTAAAAGCATTGCGTAAATTGACAGGTATCATCAGCAAATCTAAAACGGTTGTTATCTTTAAACCAATGTGAAAAGTAGGCGTAATGTTTGGTAACCCTGAACGACAACTGGTGGTCGTGCGTTGAAATTCTATTCTTCCGTACGCCTCGATGTTCGTAAAGGTGAGTTAATTAAAGCTAATAACGAAAACGTTGGTGCCCGCACTAAAGTTAAAGTTGTTAAAAACAAAGTAGCACCTCCATTCAAAACAGCTGAATTCGATTTGATGTACGGCGAAGGTATCTCCAAAGCTGGTACGCTTATCGATATCGGTACAAATATGGAAATCATCAATAAATCTGGCGCATGGTATTCCTATAATGGGGAGCGTATGGGCCAAGGTAAAGAATCTGCTAAACAGTACTTACTTGATAACCCACAAGTAGCAGATGAAATCGATCGTATTATTCGCGATACATTGGCAGTAGGTACAGAAGAAATCGATGTAATCGGTGAAGAAGTAACTGAAGAAGTATAATCATGAGTGATGAAACGATGCAAGCTGCTATGGATCAAGCGTATCGCTTCCTAGCTCAACGATTTCTTAGTTCCTATGAACTAACACAAAAAATGAGACGTAAACAATTCGAGGACCCAATCATTGAGCGGGTCCTTGAACGCCTTAGAGAGTATGACTATATCAACGATGATCGCTTATCTGAGCAGGTATTAGCCTATTTGATGAAAGAACAAAAATATGGGGCCTACATGATTAAACAAAAGATGAAACTTCGGGGGCTTGAGATTCCCCAAGAAATTTCTTCTTATGATGAAGTAAAAGCGGCCTATCGAGTGGTGGAGAAAAAATTTGGCTCCATTCTCAATGAGGACCGCACTCCTCGTGTAAAAGTATTCAACTTTCTCAAATACAGGGGGTTCTCAACAAGCACAATTCAAGTTGTATGCAATGATTTTTATGAATAAATTCTGCTTTTTGAGAGGCCTTGCTAGGCTTGTAAAATCTTGACAGAAAGGGCTTTCAAGTCTAAAATTAAAAATAGCTTTATTTATTTATATGATGATAAGGCTAATTGATAATTTAATGCATGAAGGGCATAAAAAGGAGTATGAAAGCTCGATTTTGAGAATTTAAGAGGAGGTGAGACAGATTTTAGAGTATAGTCTAATTGCAGTGGTAATGGTACTGATTGGACTAGGGGTAGGCTATTTTTTAAGAAAAAATATTGCTGAAGGAAAACTGAATCAAGCTGAACAAGAGGCTGCACGTATCATCGCTAACGGTGAGCGCACAGCTGAGTCTAAAAAGAAAGAAGCTTTATTAGAAGCGAAAGAAGAAATTCATAAGCTCCGTTCCGATGTGGAACGAGAAAATAAAGATCGTCGTTCTGAACTTCAACGTATGGAACGCCGTATTCTTCAAAAAGAAGAATCTTTGGATAAAAATTAGACAATATTGGCACAAAGAGGAAGCTTTACATCGCAAAGAAGCTGAATTAGCCCAAAGCCGTGAAAAGGTAGAAGCTTTGTATGAAAAACAAATGGCAGAATTGGAACGCATTTCTGGCATGACTTTCGAAGAAGCGAAAAATATCTTGTTAACGAATGTAGAACAAGAAATCCGTCATGAAACGGCGATTATGGTTAAGGAAATGGAACAGCAAGCTAAGGATGAAGCGGAGAAAAAAGCGAAAGAAATTATCTCCTCTGCTATCCAACGTTGTGCAGCTGACCATGTAGCGGAAACTACCGTATCCGTAGTGGCATTGCCTAATGATGAAATGAAGGGGCGCATTATCGGTCGTGAAGGCCGCAATATTCGCGCACTTGAAACATTAACAGGTATTGACTTGATTATCGATGATACACCAGAAGCAGTTATTCTTTCCGGTTTCGATCCAATTCGTCGTGAAGTGGCTCGTATTGCGCTGGAAAAATTGATTGTAGACGGTCGTATCCATCCAGCTCGTATTGAAGAAATGGTTGGTAAGGCTCGTAAAGAGGTGGACCAAACTATTAAAGAGGCTGGTGAACAAGCGACATTTGAAGCTGATGTTCATGGCTTACATCCTGAAATCGTTAAGATTTTAGGTCGTTTGAAATATCGTACTAGTTACGGTCAAAACGTATTGAAACATTCCATCGAAGTATCTCATTTAGCAGGTTTAATGGCAGCTGAACTTGGCTGTGATGTAACATTGGCTAAACGAGGTGGCTTAATTCATGATATCGGTAAAGCATTGGACCGCGAACTTGAGGGCTCTCATGTTCAAATCGGTGTTGATGTAGCTCGTAAATATCGTGAAAGCGCAGCAGTAATCAACTGTATTGGTGCTCATCATGGTGATGAAGAATTCCAAAGTGTTGAGGCTGTATTAGTAGCGGCTGCTGATGCTATCTCCGCAGCTCGTCCAGGAGCGCGTCGAGAAACATTAGAAAACTACTTGAAACGTTTATCTAAATTGGAAGAAATCGCTGAATCCTTCGAAGGCGTTGAAAAATGCTTTGCTATTCAAGCAGGTCGTGAGATTCGCGTTGTAGTAAAACCGGACAAGATTGATGAAGCTGAGTCTACATTACTCGTTCGGAATATCGTAAAACGCATCGAGTCTGAACTCGAATATCCAGGCCAAATCAAGGTCGTAATTATTCGTGAAACTCGCGTTGTGGATTACGCAAAATAATATGCAATAAGCGATAAGTATTATAGGCTGCAATGTTATCATTGCAGCCTATTGTTATCAAAATGTTGGTAATGGTATCGTTTAATACGGCGTATAGGAATCCTTATGTATTTAGTTTGATAGATAAGGATTCCTATGATTCGTATTTAGTTTTACATTATTTTAATAATTTAACTAATTAAAATCTTTTACAAATAGAGGATTTTTTATTTGTATATAGAATTAATATATATATGGGGAAGGAGGCGTTGGCTATGAGCCGATATTTTGAAAATGAGTTGATTGAACAAATCAAAGATGCTAATGATATCGTATCAGTTATATCCGAGCATGTAGCCTTAAAGAAACGCGGCAAGAACTATTGGGGTTGTTGTCCATTTCATAATGAAAAAACGCCATCCTTTAGTGTAGCCCCTGAAAAGGGTTTTTATTATTGCTTTGGGTGCCATGCATCAGGAAATGCTATTAAATTTCTTATGGAATTAGAGCATTTAACTTTTGTAGAAGCCCTAGAGCGGCTAGCTAATCGAGCTAATATTCCATTGCCAGAGGCGAAGCTTTCACCTGAGCAGCGAGCTAGAGATGAAAGGCGCAAAAAACTAGTATGAAGCTTCTGATTTAGCGGCTACCTTTTTCCATAACTGTCTCACACAAACCTCTATGGGAAAGGTGGGGCTCGATTATTTAAAGAAGCGGGGACTTACGAAGGAAACCATAGAACAGTTCAAGCTTGGTTTTGCCCCTGATGGTTGGGATAAGTTATATCGTGCCTTTCATGAGCGTGGTATTGATGATTCCATTCTCTTAGAGTTGAATCTAGTACGTAAAAACCAAAAGGGACAATTCTATGATTTCTTTAGAAATCGTATTATGTTTCCTATAATGGATGGTAAAGGGCGAGTAGTTGCTTTTGGTGGACGTGTTATGGATGATAGTACACCAAAATATTTAAACTCTCCCAGAGTCATCAATCTTTGAAAAGGGTAAAATACTATTTGCTTTTGATAAGGCGTACAAATCGATTCGTCAGGAGAGACAAGCCATTCTCGTAGAAGGGTATATGGATGTTATATCAGCCCATAACCATGGCGTTACGAATGTGGTGGCCTCTTTAGGGACTGCTTATACAAGAGATCATGGACATATCTTGATGAGACAGGCTGAAGAAATCGTGTTAGCTTATGATATGGATGGTGCTGGTCGTCCAAGCGGCTGCTAGGGCCATTGAATTATTACAAAATACGGACTTTAAGGTGCGTGTTCTTGCCATGCCAGATGGGAAGGATCCTGATGATTATGTACGTAATCATGGTGGGCAGGCATTTAAAGACTTAGTTGCAAAGGCTATGAAGCCTCTCGATTATTTATTGAGTGAGTCTTTAATTAAGCACGATACTAACGATACTGAAGGAAAACAAGCCGTTATGGCTGATGTGTTCCCCTATATTGCAAATATAGATAGTCAAACACAGCGAGATGACGCATTAAAAACATTGGCACTGCCATTATGGCTTGATAATAGTACTATTTTTAGATACTTCCGAGATTATGTGAAAAAAGGACAAATTGAATTAGTGGATACTGCATCAACACCTTTGCCAACACAGGATTTACCTAAGGGGGATGAGGAAAAATTATTGTCCTTAGCTTTCACTGATGGGGAAATATTATCTCATATGATGAGCTATTTGCCACTAGAAGACTTTCATAAAAATGAATATCGATGTATAATAGAAAAGATATTCTCCCTGTACAAGACAGAAGGTCGCTTAGATGAAACAGCGATTCAGTCTGTTTTAACTCCATCAGAGTATGATATTTACTCTAGATTGGTTGTGATGAGTGACGATAAATATAAGGTACAAGTGCCTGCATTAATCCGCAAGATAAGGCTCCATTCATTGCGTGAACAGTATAAAGCGCATTCAATTATGGCGGATCAACTAAAACGAGCAGGAGATTCGACGTTTATTAGCGAATTACATAAATGTCAGGAAATACAGAATTTAATTAGAGAATGGTCTAAGTAAACAATACTATAAAGGAGAGCGCTGTGGCTAAGAAAGTACAAAAAAGTCAAATAGAGGAGATTGTGGAACAACTTCTTGAAAAAGGCCGTAAGAGCGGTGTGTTGACACAATCCGAGATTTCAGATGCTCTTCATGAGCAGGCGGAAATTACTGCAGAACAATTAGATGACATTTATACTACGTTAGGTAAATTAAATATTGAGGTTGTTGCTGACATCGATGCAGAAGATGTAGACGAAAATCCAATCGTGCCAGAAGAAGACGCTGAAGAGGTTGTTAGTGAGAAGAATATCTCCATTGACTTAAGCGTAGACTCTGGTGTTAATATCGATGACCCTGTTCGTATGTACCTCAAAGAGATTGGTCGTGTTCCTTTGCTTTCTGCGGACGAAGAAATCGTTTTAGCAAAGCAAATTGAAGCTGGCGCAGCAGAAGATGCTACATATAAAGATATCCAACTTGCCAAAAAGGCTAAGAAAAAATTGGTAGATGCTAACTTGCGCTTAGTTGTCAGTATCGCAAAACGCTATGTAGGTCGTGGTATGTTATTCTTGGATTTGATTCAAGAAGGTAACCTTGGTCTTATTAAAGCGGTAGATAAATTCGATTATACTAAAGGTTATAAATTTTCTACGTATGCTACATGGTGGATTCGTCAAGCAATTACGCGTGCTATTGCGGACCAAGCTCGTACGATTCGTATTCCTGTACATATGGTAGAAACGATTAATAAATTGATTCGTATTTCTAGACAATTGTTGCAAGACAAGGGTCGTGAGCCATTGCCAGAAGAAATTGCTGAAGGTATGGGAATTACTGTAGAGCGTGTGCGTGAAATCCAAAAAATCGCACAAGAGCCAGTATCCTTGGAAACTCCAATTGGTGAAGAAGAAGATTCCCATTTAGGGGACTTCATCGAAGACCAAGACGCAATTGCTCCAGATGATGCAGCTAGTTACATCTTGTTGCAAGAGCAAATTGAAGATGTATTTACATGCTTAACTGATCGTGAGCAACAAGTATTGATTTTGCGCTTTGGGTTGAAGGATGGTAAACCTCGTACATTAGAAGAAGTGGGTCAACACTTCAATGTTACTCGTGAACGTATCCGCCAAATCGAAGGTAAGGCGCTTACTAAATTGCGTAACCGCGGTAAACGCGATAAAATTAAAGACTTCTTATAAGATAAAGAATCTCGTAAGGGTTGTAATGCAGTGTTCTCTAGCACTGTGTTACAGCCCTTTTGTGTTAAAATAAAGATATGATTCATCGTTTTATGCTCATGAAGCAGTCATAGAAATGTGGTGTACCTTGACTTAGTACTAGCCTATTCGGTATAATTAATAAGCTAGAAACTAACTGAGGGCCTATAGCTCAGGGGTAGAGCAACCGGCTCATAACCGGTCGGTCCCTGGTTCGAACCCAGGTGGGCCCACCATTATGTTGACATCTACCGTCCTTGAGAACTCAAGGGCGGTTATTTTTATATACTAATAGTAGAGGATATTATGGAACCTAGACCTATGATGGACCGCTTGGAGGCGGTATTTTCAATCGTGCCAAAGGCTCATGCTATTGCAGATATCGGTACTGATCATGGCTACTTAGCGGTAGAACTCATTAATCGTGGTCGTGCTGAATTTGTCATTGCTGGGGATGTGCATAAAGGACCGTTAGAGTCAGCAAAAGAATATATTAAGTCCTGTGGGCTTGAGTCTAAGGTAGATTGCCGTTTAGGGGATGGTTTAAAGGTAACTGAGAAAGGCGACCTAAATGGTGCCATCTGCTGTGGTATGGGCGGCTTTTTGATGCGCGATATTGTAGACGCAGGACCTGAACCCTTAGAGTTCTACGTGTTACAACCACAAAATGGGCAAAAAGAATTGCGTCAGTATATGGTACAAAAGGGCTATGTTATCGTTCTTGAAATTATTGTTGAAGATGCAGGTAAATTATATACTGCATTTTTAGCGATTCGCGAAGATTGTATAGAAAAGTATACTGGTACACCAATTCAAGAAAATGTGTATGCCGCATTGCCTGAAGAATCCTTACTGTGGTCTGTGGGGGCTCTTCTTGAACAGGAACGTCCACCTCTTTGGAAGAAATATATTGACTATTTGATTTACCAACGCCAATGTGCACTAGATGGTATGACTGATAAATTGAGTCATACCGATAAATATAAGGAACTAGATGCTGAAGTGGCATTTCTTTGTAGTCTTTTAGAAAATAGATAAAAGGAAGTGAGTTATATGACAACAGTTCAACATGTTATTTCATTGATGGAACAATTAGCACCGCGTTTCCTATGCTGAATCATGGGATAATGTAGGTCTTATGGTCGGTGATCGTAATGCAGTGGTCACAGGTGTATTAACGACCTTAGATGTTACAGAGGAAGCTATAGCCTATGCTATTGAGCATAACTACAATATGATTGTTAGCCACCACCCATTAATCTTTAAAGGTTTAAAACAGTTATCATGTGATACAGTGCAAGGTCGTATGATTAATCAGCTGATTCAACATAAGATTGCCGTATATAGTGCTCATACAAATCTTGATATCGCTCCAGGCGGTCTCAATGATATGTTGGCAAATCAATTAGGGCTTATTGACATAAAAGGTTTTGTTAAAACTGGTGAAGAAGTGCTATATAAGGTGACTACCTTTGTACCTGAAAGCTTTGCTGATGCGGTTCGTCATGCTATGGGGGCCGCAGGGGCAGGAAAAATTGGCAACTATGAGCACTGTAGCTTTAGTCTTCACGGTGAAGGTCGCTCATCGGTAATGAAGAGTCTCATCCTGTCATTGGTGAAGCGGGTACTTTAACGGTGGCACCTGAGAACAAGTGAATGCTATCGTAGATGGCACAATTTAAGCCAAGTGATTGAGTCTATGAAAGCAGCACATCCTTATGAAGAAGTGGCTTATGAAGTTGTGTCTTTGGTAGGGCCTTCAGCTTCTACTCAGTATTTAGGCAGAGTTGGCCGCTTGCCAAATGCATTAAATTTAGATACCTTCCGTGAATGGGTACAAGAAGCTTTACCATTGGCAAATATTCGCTTTGCAGGTATTGCACCTAAGGAGATTCAATCTATTGCGTTATGCTCCGGAGCTGGTGCTGAATTTATTAAAGATGCAGCTCGTTTGCATGTGGATGCATATATTACAGGTGATGTGAAGTATCATGAGGCGCAAATGGCTAAGGAGTTAGGACTCCTTGTAGTTGATGCAGGGCATTTTGGTACAGAATCTATTGTAGCTGATGGTTTGCGAGACTATTTACTCGGAACAGGCCTTTCTATTCCTGTTCAAGCTTTCACAGAGCAAAATGATTTCTTCTTTTTATAATGTTGCATTTTCTTGCAACAAATAGTTAGCTATGATAAACTGAATTGAAGCAAGTATGAAAGACGGTTGCGAGTCTATAAGACTCGAGGAAAGTCCGAGCTCCATAGGGCAGGATGCCAGATAACGTCTGGCGAGGGTAACCTTAGGGAAAGTGCCATAGAAAAGGAAACCGCCACGTCAGTGGTAAGGGTGGAAAGGTGAGGTAAGAGCTCACCAGCAGTCCTGGTAACAGGCTGGTTTCGGTAAACCCCATCCGAGCAAGACCGAATAGGGAAGGGTTAAGGGTGGTCCCGCCTACCTTCCGGGTTGTGTCGCTCGAGCGTGCAGGCGACTGTACGCCTAGAAAGATAATCGTCACCGCGCAAGCGGAACAGAACTCGGCTTATTGATTGCTTGCTTCCATATGTTAGCATATAATTTATAGTAGTATATAAGATTGTAGATCTTTGTTAGGAGAACTTCATGGCAATTACAGCAATTACTAGTGTACAAGAATTTGATGAAAAAGTACTTGGCTCTAAAGGTTTAGCTATTGTTGATTTTTGGGCTGCTTGGTGCGAACCTTGCACTGTTATGCGTCCAGAGGTAGAAGCAGTGGCAGAACGCTTCGAAGGGCAAGTAGAATTCTTCAGCGTTAATGCAGAAGATAAAAATCTTCGTGGTATTTTATTGAAAGAAGACATCGATGGCATTCCATCCATGGTATTCTTCCGTGATGGCAAAATGCTTGATTCCCTTGTAGGTTACAAAAAAGCTGACGTGCTTGAGTCCCTAATTAAGGAAATCATGTAACAGTCTAATAACTGTTTAAAAATTACAAAAACATAGCATACAGAGCTGTATATAAGAGAAATTACCTCTTATATACAGTTTTTTTGCTTACTTAAATTCTATAGTTATTAGTTTTATAAAGTGTTATAATAAAGTAGTAAGAATGTGATTGTTATCATGAATTTTGAACTTTATCATCTGATACATATTAAGCTTATAAAAATGATTGCTATCATATCGTTGTAGTTTATTAAGTAATATAATTATATTGCGCAAAGTTGTTGTAAGGAGGCTATATTCCGTGAAGAATCGTGTAAACAGTCTATGGACACTCTTCCAAGAGCGCCGTTTGAGTCGACGCACATTTATGAAATCCTGTGTAGCACTCACCGCCATTTTAGGTCTACCACCAACGATGTTAGACACCGTTGTTAAGGCTGCTGAAACAACTGAATTGCCTACGGTGATTTGGTTGCATGGTCATGAATGTACTGGTTGTAGTGAATCTTTTATCCGTTCATCCTCTCCCTTTACTTCTGATGTTATTTTGAACATGATTTCTCTTGAATATGATGATACTTTGGCTCTGCTGCCTCTGGTGCACCGTTAGAGGAACATCTAGAAAAAATCATCAAAGAAAAAGCTGGTAAATACATCTTGGCGGTTGAAGGTGGCGTGCCACTTGACGAAGATGGTGTTTACTGCACTGTAGGTGGTCGTACATTTAAACAATCCTTGTTAGAAGCGGCTAAAGGTGCTGCAGCGATCATCGAATATGGTTCTTGTGCTTCTTGGGGCGGTATCCAAGCGGCAAAACCAAATCCAACAAATACAGTTTCTGTATCTTCCGTTGTATCTGGCAAACCAATTATTAAAGTTCCTGGCTGTCCTCCGATTCCAGAGGTTATGACTGGTGTAGTAATGCATTATGCATTGTTCGGTCAAATTCCACCTCTTGATGCACAAGGTCGTCCTAAACAATTTTATGGCAATCGTATTCACGATACATGCTACCGTCGTGCCTTCTTTGACTCTGGTCTATTCGTTGAGAAATTCGACGATGATGCATCTAAATCTGGTTGGTGCTTGTACAAAGTAGGTTGTCGTGGACCTCAAACATATAATTCTTGTGGTAACTTGCGTTGGTGGAATGGTTTGTCCTATCCAATTCAATCCGGTCACGGCTGTATTGGTTGCTCTGAAAAGGGCTTCTGGGATAATGACGTATTCTATAAACGCTTACCTGACATTCCATTAGCGAATACCATTACAACTGCTGATACAATTGGTACCGTAGCTGCTGTTGGCGCTACTACAGCGGTTATTGCTCATGGTGCTGCAACCCTTATTCGCAATAAATATCTTGATATTCAAGAGGAAAAACGCTTGAAAGAACAAGGTTTATGGGATGAAACGAAGCATAATAATGGAGGTCACTAATGAAACGCGTAGTAGTAGATCCGATTTTATTGAAGGTCATTTACGGGTAGAAATAAAAGTTGATGAAGCAAGTGGTAAGGTAGAGGACGCATTGTCTTCTGGTACTGCTTGGCGTGGTATCGAGCTCGTTGCAAAAAACCGTGACCCTCGTGATTTATGGGCCTTTGTACAACGTATTTGTGGCGTATGTACAACAACACATGCTTTAGCATCTTTACGTGCTGTAGAGGATGCATTAGGTATTACGATTCCTAAGAATGCGAACTATATCCGCAATATTATGCATAGCTGTTTAGACGTGCATGACCATATCGTGCATTTCTATCACTTACATGCTCTTGACTGGGTTAGCCCTGTAGCGGCTCTTAGTGCAGATCCAGCTAAAACAGCGCAATTACAAAATGACGTATTAGCTACTTATAATATTAGTGGTTTAGCTCCGGCCGAAACAGCATCTAAAGATTCTGCATATCCTAAGGAGTTCCCTAAAGCAACTACTGCGTATTTTGCAGCAGTACAACAAAAGGTTAAGAAAATTGTTGAATCTGGCCAATTAGGTATTTTCTCTGCTCAATGGTGGGATCATCCAGATTATAATTTATTACCACCTGAGGTTCATTTGATGGCTGTATCCCATTATTTGAATATTCTTGACCGTCAACGTGATATCGTAATTCCTCACGTTGTATTTGGTGGTAAAAACCCTCATCCACATTACATCATTGGTGGTATGCCATGTGCTATCTCCATGAATGATATGAATGCGCCTATCAATACGCAACGTCTTGCTGCAGTGGAACAATCTATTGCATTGACTAAAGACCTGGTAGATAACTTCTATGTACCTGATCTTTTAGCTATCGGCAAAATGTACGTAGAAAAAGGCATGATTGATGGCGGTGGTCTTGCGAAAAAACGCGTTATGTCTTATGGTGACTATCCTGACGATACTTATACAGGTATTTCTGATGGTGACTACCATAAAAAATGTATCGTTCGCTCTAATGGTGTAGTAGAAAACTTTGCATTAGGCGTAGATAAAGCTACATTTATCCCATTGGAAGGTAAGGACTTCATGGATCCTCAATACCTTAGTGAAGAGGTTGACCACTCTTGGTTTACATATCCAGATGGTACGAAAACACTTCATCCTATTGATGGTGTTACAGATCCTAAATTCACAGGTCCTAAATCTGGCACTAAAGAGAAATGGGAGTATCTTGACGAAGATAAAAAATACTCTTGGATTAAATCCCCTACTTTCAAAGGTAAAACTGCAGAGGTTGGTCCATTAGCAAAATATATCGTTGTGTATACAAAGGTAAAACAAGGTATTATTAAAGAACCTACTTGGGCAGAAGCTATGATTGTTCGTCAAATCGATACAGTATCCCAAGTATTGGGCGTACCTGCACATGTATGGATGACAACTATGGTAGGTCGTACAGCATGTCGTGGTCTTGATGCACAAGTGGCGGCAAATATTAGCCAATACTTCTTTAATAAACTTGTATCCAATATCAAAAATGGTGATACTGCAGTAGCAGATATGACTAAGTTTGAACCAAATACATGGGAAAAAGATGCAAAAGGCGTTGGCCTTGTAGATGCGCCTCGTGGTGGTTTGGGTCACTGGATCCACATCAAAGATGGTCGCTCTGCAAACTATCAATGTATCGTACCGTCCACATGGAATGCATGTCCTAAGACTGCAGCTAATGAACATGGTGCATACGAAGATTCCATGATTGATACAAAAGTAAAAATTGCAGATAAACCACTTGAGATTTTGAAGGTTATTCACTCCTTCGACCCATGTCTTGCCTGTGCAACCCATTTATACAATAAAAAAGGCGAAAAATCGTTTCCGTCAATAATACTGGTAAATAAAGGGTGGTGGACTTATGTTAATACATACTGACAAAAAGGCGTATGTCGTATTTAGTTTATGGCTGCGCATCTTCCACTGGACTATGGTGCTTAGCGTAACAGCTTTATTCTGGACTGGTCTATATATTGGTGACCCAGGTTTTGCTGCCATAACAGGCAATCCGGAGCCAACCTTTGCAATTGATGGTTGGTTTTCTATGGAAACTATGCGCCGAATTCATTTCGGTGCAGGGGCAATTTTAACATTCTCCTTTATTTTCCGTATTGCGGCAGGTTTCTTTAATCGTGGTGATAGATTATTACCTAAATTCAACCAAAAACGATATTGGTATGGTCTTAAAGAAGCGATATTACACTATTTAATGATCCCTCAAAAACATGAACATCATTGGATTCGTAACTCTTTAGCGAGAACGGCCTATATGATGGTGTATATTATGTTCTTCTTTGAAATCGTTACAGGTGCTACCATGTACTCCATGATCGATCCAAATGGCTTCTTAGGCACTCTGTTGTCTCCTTTAGTTGGCCTATTTGGTGGGGAATATAATATTCATATGATTCATCACTACATTGCTTGGTGCTTCTTATTCTTTACTATTGTGCACGTGTACATGGCGTTCCGAGAAGACGTTATGGAGGAATCTGGTGAGGTATCCTCTATGGTTTCTGGTATGAAATACTATGCTCATGATCCAATCGATATTGAGGATCTCAATGGTAAACGCCGTCGTGGCGAACGTATTGAGAAACCATCCTTTACTACATATCGTCCAAGCAACCCTGACGATCCTAGAGAAAGAGAATTAAAGAATGATGACTGATACAAGTACTGAGTTCATCAGTGGCTTGGAACAATACGCGGACTCTGAGGGTCCGCGTATTGATTTAAGTAGCCTTTATGATGATGGAAATAATGAAATTGTTCTGCTTGGAGTAGGGAATATATTACTTACTGATGAAGGGCTTGGAGTACATGTTGTAAAAGACTTAAAAGAGTCTTTTACTTTTACACCTGCCATTACCATTATTGATGGTGGCACTATGGGGATGGAATTACTGACCTATATGAGAGGTATGAAGAAAATCCTTCTCGTAGATGCAATTAATGGAGGGGAACCGCCTGGAACAGTTTATGAGTTCCCTCATAAAGAGTTAGAGCAATATTTTACTGAGCATATTTCTGTGCATGAAGTAGGTATGCAAGATATTTTACGTATCCGCGCCATTCAAGAGGAGCCTCTAGAGGATGCTGTAGTCATTGGTGTAGAGCCAGAATCCCTTGAGATTGGTTTTGAACCAAGTGAGGTTGTTCAACAGGCCTTACTAGAGGTAAAAGACCGTGTCCTTAATGTACTTCGACAATGGGGCGTACAAGTAGAACCGAAATTATAGGAGTATATATGATTGAAAATTACAACAATGTAAGGGCTGTATTAAATGAATTGCGTTTAGCTCTTAAAAACTTGCGTGAGACTGGTGAAACCTATTCTATTTATATTGAAAAAACAGGCCTTACAGAGGAAGAACAAGTGGAAGTATTAGAAACCCTTGGACGTGGTCATATTACAATTAGTTTTAATGAAACTGATCAACCTGTAGAGTGGTATGAATCTCAATTCTCAGGGATTTGGATTGGTACCTTTAAAAATGGTCGCGACGACTCAATTTTGCACACTGTAGAGGTAGCAAAATATCCTGTTGTTGCTGGTGCGTACGAAGAAGATATGGAAATGGCAGAAGAGGATTTACAATCCTGGATTGATGCTGCAGGACTATAATATAAAAGGACCTTTGAAGTGGATTCCCAACTTAAACATGATTTGGGAATCCATTTTATGTTGGACTTCCTTTTCATTTGTGGCTTTTTTATATAAGTGAAACATGTATTTTTATATAAGTGAAACATGTATCATTGTAAAAGTTATGAAATTGTATTATTATATAAAGCCTCTTTTCTTTTAAGAGAGTTTTGTGGAATAAAAATTTTAATTCATAATAGTGGGGCTAAATTAATAAAATAACTAATTTTTATATGAATATAAAATGAATTAAGGGTGTTTTGGTGTGTTTGTTATCAAAAATCTATCTGATATTTTGATTAACACTTTATAAAATTAGTAATAATCATTATTCCTTAGTTCTGTAGAGAAATAAAATTATTTTATAATTACCCGCATTGAGTAAAATTTCAAATAAATAAATGTTTTATTGATTTGTTATACTTATATATAAGCTAAATGAAGCGTGTTTTTAGTGATTTTTTAAAAAGTAGCTTATTTACTGGGTTTACAAGAGGAATTTTACCTATTGTTAACCTTGGTGATTTGCCTTAATTTACTAATTAACATAAAATATGTGAGTAAAATACTTTGGAGGATTTATGTTACTTTCTATTGTAGTACCTGTATATAACGAAGAGGAAAACATAGCAATTTTCTATGAAGCCGTCACTGATGTTATGTCATGGTCTCACTCAACGATTATGAATTAATCTTCGTGGATGATGGATCTAGTGATTCGTCAGCTATGATACTACGTGAAATTGCATTCAATGATAAACATGTTAAAGTGTTATTGCTTGCTCGTAATTTTGGGCATCAGACAGCACTTACATGTGGGCTTGATTATGCTCATGGCGATGCAGTCATTACAATGGACGGTGATATGCAGCATCCACCAGCATTGATTCCTGAACTAGTTCGGTTATGGGAATCGGGGTACGATGTGGTGCGCACCATTCGAGATTCAACTGAGGACGCTAGTTGGGCCAAATCTTTCACGTCTAAGTATTATTACAAGCTAATGAACAAGATGGCTGATGTTCCTATTGTGGAAGGTGGATCTGATTTCCGCCTCATGAATAGTAAAGCATTAGGCACGTTGAAACGGTTTAGAGAACATGGTCGTTTCTTGCGCGGTATTGTTGGAGCCTTAGGGTATAGACAAGCTGAGTTGCACTTTGTAGCACCACCTCGATTTGCAGGGGTGTCTCAAAGTTTAGTGTGCGCAAAATGATTCGATTTGCTCTCGATGGGGTAACAGCCTTTTCAAGGGTTCCTTTACGGGCCGCTTTGTATGTAGGTGTACTTTGTGGTGGAATGAGCTTTTTGCTCATTTTACATCTTTTGTATGTATATCTTACAGGACAAGCTTGAATGGGTGGACTACGTTAGGCGTATCCATTTTGTTTATTGGGGGGATTCAACTCGTCGGACTGGGAATTATTGGCGAGTATGTAGGTCGTATTTTTGAAGAGGTGAAGCAACGGCCTTTGTATTGGGTTAAGTCAGCTATAAATTTTGAAGAGCATGAAGAGGCTCCGTTACTCGGACCAAGTAGTGCAGATGTTTTTATGGCACCAGAGGCTTATACCAACAAGAGCAAAGAAGACTAGCTGTATTTGTAGATGCAAATAAATAGACGGTTAGTATATTTTGAATAAATAACTTACTTTAAAAGTTTTTTGGAAAGGAAGCATATGAAGTCAAAATATAGTAAGGTTAAAATAACGGCATTAACATTAACTTTTGTGTGTGCCACAACAGCCATGGTTGGCGCAACAACATTACAATATGGTGATAAGGGCAAAAGTGTTACAGCGGTTCAACAACAACTAATTAAGCACGGCTATAATGCTACAGATAAAAATGGTGTATATGGTAAGGAAACGAAGTGGGCAGTTCGTCTGTTCCAACAAGATCGTGGCCTTCCAGTGGATGGTATCGTAGGTCCTGCTACGTATAACGCATTGATGGGTGCTCCTCGTTCTACGAAGGCAGTATTGACTCAAAATGCAGCGACTAAAGCAGTAGCAACGAAATCCGCTTTCACAAACAGCAATGCGACATCCCGTCGTATCGCTGGTCAATCCATTAATGGCAAGAACGTTAAATTAAACAATATTACGAAAAATGAAACACCTAGCAGTATTCACGCAATCTTGGCAGAAGCTGACAAATACCGCGGTGTACCATATGTATTTGGCGGTACGACTCCAAGTGGTTTCGACTGCTCTGGTTACGTTAAATATGTATTCGAAAAACAAGGTATTTCCTTACCTCGTTTGGCGGACGAACAATATAACGTAGGTGTTGAGGTTTCTCGTGCGAACTTGAAAGCAGGGGATTTGGTATTCTTCGAAACATATGAGCCAGGTCCATCTCATTCCGGTATTTATATTGGCGATGGCAAGTTCATTAGCGCCACTTCCAGTCGTGGTGTTGCAGTAGCAGACCTTGATACTGGCTATTGGGGTGAACGTTACATCGGCGCAAAACGCGTTGTACGCTAATTTAATAACTAGCTATAAAAGAGGCTATACGAATCAATTATGTTCTGTTGATTTGTATAACCTCTTTTTCTCATTTCTAGAAATATTGAATTCTATCCTTGTATTTGCTATTGTGAAAGTCGGTAAATTCCGCATAATCTCAATGTTTTTAATAGATTTTATCTCGTTTTTGCGTTATAATGAAGAGTAAATAATTTTAGGAGGAATATACACATGAAGGGTAATGAGCTGCGTCAAGCATATTTGCAGTTTTTTGAAAGTAAAGGACATTTAAAATTAGATACTTTTCTCTTTATACCAAAATGATCCATCTTTATTATTGATCGGGGCAGGTATGGCGCCATTAAAGCCTTTCTTTACAGGGAAACTGGTACCTCCTTGTCGTCGTATTACAACAAGCCAAACATGTATGCGTACAGGTGACCTTGAGAACGTAGGTCGCACAGCGCGTCACCATACATTCTTTGAAATGCTTGGTAACTTCTCTTTTGATGATTACTTCAAAAAAGAAGCTATCCATTGGGCATGGGAGTTCTTAACTGAGGTTATTAAACTCGATAAAAATAGATTATACGTTACTGTATATCCAGATGACCAAGAGGCATATGATACTTGGCATAAAGAGTGTGGAGTAGAAGAAAGCCACATTTCTCGCTTAGAAGACAACTTCTGGGAAATCGGTGAAGGCCCATGTGGTCCAGATAGCGAAATCTTCTTTGACCAAGGTCCTGAACATGGTTGTGATGATCCTAACTGTGCACCGGGCTGTGATTGCGATCGCTACCTTGAAATCTGGAACCTTGTATTTACTCAATTCAATAAAATGCCAGATGGTTCCTATGAGCCATTACAACATAAAAACATCGATACAGGCGCCGGTCTTGAGCGATTGGCTTCCGTATTGCAAGGTTGCAGAACTAACTTCGAAACAGATTTGATTTATCCAATTATCGAAGCTACTGCAAAACGTGCTGGTGTTACTTATAACGATAACCCTAATACCGATGTATCTTTGAAAGTTATTGCTGACCACGTTCGTGCTGTAACAGCATTGATCTCCGATGGTGTATTGCCATCTAACGAAGGTCGCGGTTATGTATTGCGTCGTATCTTGCGCCGTGCTGTACGTCATGGTCGCTTATTAGGTATTGAGGGTATCTTCTTAACACCGCTAGTTGATGTAGTAGTAGATATTCTTGGCCCTGGTATTAAATCCATTGCTGAGAAGAAAGACTTCGTTAAACGGGTAGTTCAAAACGAAGAAGAACGGTTTAACCAAACATTGGAACAAGGTCTTGAGTTATTGAACTCCTTGATCGACACATTGGCTGCTGAAAAAGCAACTGTAGTTCCTGGTTCTGAAGTATTCAAATTATATGATACTTATGGATTCCCTTGGGAATTAACAGAGGAAATCGCATCTGAACGTGGTTTTACAATCGACCATGAGGGCTTCGAAGCCGCTATGAAAGAGCAACGTGAACGCGCTCGTGAAGCTCGTGTTAAAGAAGATGCGAAGGTAGCAACACCAGACATTACTTTCTTGAAAGACGAAGAACTTCTTGAAGATGAGTCTGTTAAAGCATCTTCTGTATTGATGGTAGGTAAAGGTGCTGAGCGTTTACAAACTGCTGCTGACGGTGATGAAATTACGATTATCGTACGCACAACTCCATTCCATGCAGAAGGGGGCGGTCAATTAGGCGATACAGGCTTCATCGTGGGCCCAATGGGTAAAGTAGAGGTTCATAACACAAAACGCTTACCTGAAGGCACAGTATACCATATCGGTACTGTTGTAGAAGGCTCCATCTCTGAAGGGGATGATGTAGCTCTTGAAGTAGATACAAACCGTCGATCTGCAATGGCTCGTAACCATACAGCAACTCATTTGTTACATGCGGCTTTGAAACAAATTTTAGGCGACCATGTTAACCAAGCTGGTTCCTTAGTAACGCCAGATTACTTGCGTTTCGACTTCACTCATTTCTCTCCTGTAACACAAGAGGAACTTGATCAAATCGAAGCCCTTGTAAATGAAGAGGTACTTAAAGCTACTGATCTTGCTATTGCTGAAATGTCCATGGACGAAGCAAAAGAAAAAGGTGCGATGGCACTCTTTGGTGATAAATATGGCGACGTAGTTCGCGTTGTAGAGGTTCCAGGCTTCTCCGTTGAATTATGCGGCGGTTCTCACGTAGGTAATACTGCCTTCGTAGGCTCCTTCCGTTTAACTTCTGAAGCTGGTATCGGTTCCGGCGTACGTCGTATTGAAGCTATTACTGGTCGTGCAGCTCTCGATGCAGCTAAACAAGATCGTTTGACCATCGAACGCATGGCGGGCGAGCTTAAAACTAAAGCACCTCAAGTAGAAGAACGTTTACATCAAGTGTTGGCAGAAGCAAAAGAAACTGCTAAAGAATTAGAACAAATTCGAAAAGAAGTTTCTGCTGCAGGTGCTGCGGATATCATTGCTGGTAAAGTCATGATTGGCGATGTTGCATTTGTAGCGGCTGCTGTAAAAGCATCCTCTATCGATGAATTACGTGACTTAGCGGATATGGGCCTTGATCAATTAAATGGCTCTGGCGTAGTCCTCGTAGGTGCTGCTATGGGTGACGATAAAGTTAACTTTGTATGTAAAGTATCTAAAGACGTTGTTGCTAAAGGTGCAAAAGCTGGTAACATCGTAAAAGCTGCGGCTCAAGTAGCTGGTGGTAATGGCGGCGGTCGTCCAGATATGGCTCAAGCAGGCGGTAAGGAACCAGCTAAATTGATGCAAGCATTAAAAGCTGGTGGTGATGAATTAACATCTATATTACAATAGGCATATAATTTTATAATTATATTTCTACCTGTTATAGAAAAAATTCATAATGCATAAAAAGTTAATGACTATGTACCTTTGATTCAAGTATAATAGTAGGCGAGGTTTCACTTTTACAAGTGAAGCCCACCAATGTAATAAAAAGGAGGGATACGATGAAAGTTTCAGATGAAACCATGCTATTCCGTAAAGTAGACGATGAACCGATGACAGCTGAAGAGGTGCTTACGCGTGTTTATCAATCTATTCAAGAAAAAGGTTACAATCCAATTAATCAAATCTTAGGGTATCTAATCTCTGGAGACCCTGCGTACATAACAAGTTATAATAATGCACGTTCTGATATTCGTCGCTTAGAGCGAGATGACTTGATTGAGGAATTGTTGAAAGAATACGCAAAGGCTAAACAATTATAATGAGAATTATGTCATTAGATGTAGGCAGCCGTACTATTGGTATTGCCTGTAGCGATGCACTGCTCATGACAGCACAAGGTATTGAAACCATTCGTAGAACATCTCTAGAAAAAGACTTTAATCGCTTACAAGAACTCATTGCTGAATATGAAGTACATGAGCTTGTGGTAGGTATGCCGAAAAATATGAATGGTACAAAAGGTGAACGAGCTGAAAAGACTGAAGAATTCGTTGCAAAGATGAAGGAAGTCATCGATTTACCTGTTTCATATTGGGATGAGCGGTTATCTACTGTTATGGCTGAACGTCAACTTATTGCAGCTGACGTGAGCCGTAAAAAGCGTAAATCCGTTATCGATAAAATGGCAGCGGTTGTAATTTTGCAAGGATACTTAGATCGCTTGCAGTTCAATAAATAAATCTTTTTTTCCACAAGGAGGGTTCCAATGGTTGACCAAAACTTTGAAGGTGAAGTGTATTATTTAGAATTCGAAGACGAAAACGGCAATAAACAATACTTCACAGAAGATGTTGTTCTAAACCATGAAGGTCGTGAGTATGCAGTTCTTGTACATGTACAAGATGAAGATGCTGACCATGAAGGTCAAGATGACACATACATGATCTTGGCTCGCATCGAAACAAACGAAGAAGGCGTAGAAGAATACGTACCTTTAGATGAAGAAGATGAAGTTTTTGAAACTCTAGTAAAATTGTATGAAGAAATGGGTGAAGACGAATAATCGTCTTTAAACATAAATCTAGCGTATTGCGTAGAGCAATGCGCTATTTTTATGTTTGGAGATAGTTAGTATTGAATTATAAACTAAGGTGTTCATTCATATTATTAGCATGACAAAAAACTATAATTGATATATCACATAAGCAGAGGGAAACAAGGTGATTAATACCCTTTTGTGTAGGGGAAATATAGAGTTTATGGTATAATGAAGTGATATACTGTTATGTTACAGAAAGGAACTCAAGAACGTGTGAGAAAAGCCTTAAGATATATTCTAATTCTTGCTATTGTTGGTGTATTGATTGTTGGCGGTGGTCTTGGTGCACTATACCTGATACCTAATACCTTCGCTCAAGATGATGGTACCCAAGTTTTAGTTATTGAAAAGGGTCAAACGGGCTCTGAAATTGCAGATATGCTCTTTGAAAGAGGTCTTATCCGTTCTACCCAAGGTTTTAAACTTTGGTTGTACTTGAGCGGTACTAATGACAAACTCCAAACTGGGCACTACCAAATCCCTAATAAGGTAACTGTGCGCGAACTCATTTCTTTGTTACAAGAAGGTCATGTAGAATCTATTCGTGTTACAATTCCAGAAGGATATACAGTTGGTGATATTGCTATCGTTCTTGAAAAGAAATCAAATCATGAAGGCAAAGGATTTCTTAGCAGAAGCAAAGACCTTTGTACCATATCCATATATGAAAGGTACAAGACCTGCTACATATCCTGGTGGAAGGGTTCTTGTTCCCAAGTACGTATGAAATCCCTGTAGGTGCTACGCCTCGTGATGTTATTCAAATGATGGCTGATGAAATGAATCGTTACCTTACACCGGCTGTAAAGAAACAAATTCAAGCGCAGCACATGAGCATTCATGACTTTGTTACATTAGCATCTATTGTTGAACGTGAGTCTCTATTTGATGCCGATCGTCCTACTATTGCGGGTGTGTTTAAAAAGCGTTTGGCTCATGGTATTCCATTACAATCTGATGCGACTATTTCCTATGTACTTGGTTATGCAAAGGAAAATGTAACGATTGGTGATACACAATTGCAAAGCCCATATAATACATATGTATCTAAAGGCTTACCACCAGGACCAATTGCAAACCCTGGTAAAAAATGCTTTAGATGCAGTATTACATTCTGAAAATACAGATTATTTATACTTCGTAGCAGATAAAGAGGGGCATAATCACTTCTCTAAATCATACGAAGAACATTTAGCAGAGGTTAATAAAATTTATGGTGCTGATACTGCAACAAGTGCGACTCCTTCTGCAACTACAGAAATCGCCGCACAAGCAGGTCTAACTATGACGTAGCAGTAGCGACTACAGAGCCTAATTATAATTATAGTTCTGCAGAAGCAGTGGAAGCAGATTCTCAATATGTTGACGTAGAACCTACGTATAAATACACGCCAACAACTGTTCCAGCAGCTGAGGTTCCAGCTCCTGTACCTGCTCCAACACAAAATCAAACACCAACTCAAGTTACACCAGCTACTCCATCTTATAGTAATAGCAGTAATAATACTTATGTACCGACTACTAATCGTGCACCAGAAACGACTCCGTATGTAGCTCCAAGTACACAAGAGGTACCGCATATTGAAGTGAAACCAGCTGAATCGGTTGATCGATCTACGGTCAACGTGCCTACTGGTAATAGCAATAAATAATGTAGGAGATTGAATCTACTTTCATGACATTAAATAATATTTTAAATGAACAGCGTATTTATGCGATGATTAATGATGTACCGATTTTACGTGAATCCGAGGTTCATCTATTTGAAGAATTAATAGGTTTGTACCGGCCCACCTCTGTGTTAGAGGTGGGCACAGCCATTGGTTACTCAGCTTTATTGATGGCTCCGCTACTCGATAAAGAGGAGGGACACATTACATCTATTGAATTAGATGATGTGCGTCACGAAATGGCGAAATATTATATTAACCAATCCGATTATGCCGATAAAATTACATTGTTGAAAGGCGATGCATCTCAAGTCTTAACGGAACTCACTGGGGAATATGATCTAGTGTTCTTAGATGGTCCTAAGGGGCAATATCTAAAGCAATTAGAGCTCATTTTGCCTCATGTGAAAGAAGGAGGCGTTATCCTAGCAGACAATGTACTCTTTAGAGGCTATGTAAGGGGCGATAAGGAGCCGCCAAAACGGTTCAAAACTATCGTAAAACGGTTACAAGAATACTTAACATATGTTGAAAATAAAGAATTGTTTAACACCACCATTTACCCTATGGGTGATGGCATGAGTGTGAGTGTGTGGAAAGGGCACAACAAATAATGGCAGAACATTTTATGGAATTGCTTTGTCCTGCAGGGAATATGGACAAGCTTAAAATGGCTATCCGCTATGGTGCGGATGCCGTATATTGCGCAGGTAAACGCTTTGGCTTGCGCGCAGGAAACTCTAATTTCTTCCGACGAGGAATTAAAGGAGGCTGTAGAATTCGTACATGCTCATGGTAAAAAACTCCATGTTACATGTAATATCATTCCTCACAACGAGGACTTTGAAGGTTTAGAGGACTATTTGAAATTCCTTGAAAGTATCGGCGTTGATGCAATCATCGTTGCCGATATGGGCATTTTTAGCCTTGCTAAGCGCGTGGCTCCAGGTCTTGAACTTCACGTAAGTACACAAGCTTCCACTACGAATTGGCATACAGTTCAAATGTGGAAAGAACTTGGTGCTACACGCGTCGTAGCAGCTCGCGAAGTATCTTTAGCAGACCTTAAAGAAATGAAGGATAATGTAGATATCGAAATCGAATCCTTCGTACATGGCTCCATGTGTATTTCTTACTCTGGCCGTTGCCTTTTGTCTAACTACATGACAGGCAACCGTGATGCGAACCGCGGTCAATGCTCTCAATCTTGTCGTTGGAAATATTCCCTTGTGGAATCCAACCGACCTGGTGAATATTACCCAATCGAAGAAGATGAGCATGGTACATATATCTTTAACTCTAAAGATTTGTGCTTGATTCACCGCATTCCAGATTTATACGAAGCTGGCGTAGATAGCCTAAAAATTGAAGGTCGTATGAAATCCGTTCACTACTGTGCCACAGTGGCAAAAGTATATCGCACAGCGATTGATACATACCTTAAAGAAGGTAAAGATTGGTACGTTCGTCCAGAATGGATTGCAGAATTAGAAAAAATTTCCCACCGTCCATATACAGATGGCTTTGCAGAAGGTCGTCCTGACGAAACGGCTCAAAACTATGGTAAATCTACGAATACTCAAAGTCATGACTTCATCGGCTTAGTTATGGGCTACAACGAAGAAGAAAAATACGTTGATCTTGAACAACGTAATAACTTCAAGGTAGGCGATAAGGTAGAATTCTGCCAACCTAAAGGAGACCTTGTGGAAACTGTAATTGAAAAAATGACAGACGAAGATGGTAATCCAATCGACGTAGCGCCTCATGCGCAAATGAAGGTTCGTATCTACATGGATACACCACTTGAGCCATACTCTATGATGCGCCGTGAGTGCAAACCTAAAGAGGATTAATAGCTTACATATACTAATATAAAAATCATATTTTTTATTAGTAGTTAAATTAGCAATGGTGTTTAAATTTTAAAATAAGCGATATATAGTGAAACTTTGAAGGAGGGAGTTTATGAGTGGTACATCTTTAGAACCGAGTAAATCAATCGGTGCATTTCCAGATGTACCTGATTTACCGACCTCTGGAGAAGAAGCGTATGTGTACTTTCACATTGATCCTAAGCATACGAACTTTATCAATCGCATCATTGAAGGCTATGAATATTTAGGGGTTATGACCTCTGTAGATGCGAGTGGGCGCTGCATGTTGCGTTGCACGCCATCTACGCGGTCATTGGCTATTGAATTATTAAGTAGTCTATCGGATTATGTCACTATAGAAGAATGAGAGTATATCTATGAAACAATCTATTTTGAAACGTGCATTATTAACAGCTTGCCTTGGTGTATCTATGGCAGGTGTGGCTATGGCGGGTCCTGTAGGTCCTGTAATCATTCCTCAAGCAGGAGGATGTGGTTGTTATCAACCATGGTCCTGATATGACTTTCACAGGGAATATCAATTTTGATGTGGAAAGCCAAACTAATAATAATCTACAAATTGGCTCCACTGTGATTCCTAATGTTGTATACGGTGCAGCGTTCAATAAATCTGGTGCACCAGATACAATTATCCCAGCGCAAACTTACGTGTATGTAGGCACAAAAGATGGGGCGAATGCTTTCACAGAGGCTAGCGATGCTGACAAAAAAGGTGCTAACTGGAATGTAGAAACCTTGAAAAAAACTAAAGCTCTGGCGATGTGCAATTGGCGAGCCGTGGCATTCCTGAAAAGCCATTGGCTAATCAAGTAGCAACCATTAAAGATTCCATTATGCTTAGCGCCGTAGACCTTAGTACAACAGAGGTAGGCCGAAATAGCAAGGGCGTTCTATACATGACGGTTCCTAAGGAATTAAAATTGACTGCTGACACAGGTATTCCTGAAGATGTGCGCGAAACAATGCCAGCTATGTTCCGTGGTAAAATGGGTGATTCCCTCATGGTGAACTATGCCTTTAAATGAAGAGGAAAAACAACAATTAGCAATAAACCCACATAATGCAAATACAATCGTATTCAACCGTGGTATGAGCATGGCAAAAATGATTGGTTCCTCTGCACGTACCGTAAAGTGTACACATATATGAAGGATCATTACTTGAACCTCGTTATCGTAGCAAAAGATTACGACGATAACGGTGCGCGTGGTAGTGGTGTTATGATGGTATCTAAACAAGATAACTCTAATGATGTACTTTTAACATTCTATAAAGGCCCAGATCTTTCCAATAGCAAATTGGAAAAAGTAATTGGCGCTATGTTATCTACAAACTTCAAACGCTAATAATCTAGTCTATGTACAATGTGCTATAGTACAGCCACATTAGTTAGCGTATATATGATAATCTTAATAAACGGCTCGAGTTTCATATGTACCCCCTCTTTTAATGGACAACCCGTAATGGGGGTACATATCAGTTATATTGGGCCGTTTTTATATGATGTGTTTAAAGGCGTTTCTTTAATTTATAGAATTTATGAAATTTACTATTGAACCGTATTGAATTTTTTAATTCTCTGTGATACTATAATCTAGTAAAAGTTATGCAAAGGACATGATTCTTTTATCCCTGTGTACCAGAGAGAGGCAGATGCTGGAAATGCCTTACACACATATATCTTAGAGTTACCCCCTTTAAACTGATTTGTCGAACCTAAGTAGGCAAATACGGCCGCCACCGTTATCGGGCTTAATGAAGTGAATTACTATACATATATATTTGTATAGGTAGTTAACTAGGGTGGAACCGCGAATGATCTTCGTCCCTTGTTTGTAGGGATAGAGGGTCTTTTTTTATTACCAAAATCCAACTATCCTAGTGTATAAATTGGAGGAAAGAAAAATGGCAGATGTAAAAATCATTTTACCTGATGGTAGTGCGAAGGAATATGCTGCTGGCACTACTCTTGGGGAAGCAGTAAAACAACTATCTAACAGCTTGGCTAAAAAAGTACTAGCTGCTAACGTAAATGGTGAATTAACAGACCTTCGCGAAGAACTTGTAGATGGTTCTGAAGTAGCTTTCTTAACATTCGAAGAAGATGGTGGTAAACATACTTTGCGCCACACAGCTTCTCATATCTTGGCTCAAGCGGTAAAACGCTTATGGCCTGAAGCTAAATTGGCTATCGGTCCTGCTATCGATAAAGGCTTCTACTATGATATCGATATGGAACATACTTTGACTCCTGAAGATTTAGGCAAAATCGAAAAGGAAATGAGCCGTATTGTGAAAGAAAACTTGCCGATCACTAAATCCGTTATGCCTCGTCAAGAAGCTATCGAATTCTTTAAAGCTAAAAGTGAAGACTACAAGGTAGAATTAATTGAAGATCTTCCTGAGAAGATGCTGTTATCTCTTGCTACGCTCAAGGCGACTTTATCGATCTTTGTGCAGGTCCTCACGTGGCATCTACTGGTAAGGTAAAAGCTTTCAAATTACAAAGCATTGCAGGTGCATACTGGCGCGGCGATGAAAAGAAATAAAATGTTGCAACGTATTTACGGTACAGCATTTGAGAAAAAAGAAGAACTTGATGCATACCTTCACTTGCTTGAAGAAGCAGCTAAACGCGACCACCGTAAACTTGGTAAAGAACTTGGTTGTCGTTATCAAAGAAGAAGGTCCTGGCTTCCCATTCTTCTTACCAAAAGGTATGGCACTTCGCAACGAATTAGAAAACTTCTGGCGTGAAGTTCACCATGAATTTGATTACGAAGAAATTCGTACGCCAATCATTTTGAATAAACAATTGTGGGAAACATCTGGTCACTGGTTCCATTACCGTGAAAACATGTACACTACAATTATCGATGATGAAGAATATGCAATTAAACCAATGAACTGCCCAGGTGGTATCTTGGTGTACCAAAACGAAATGCATTCCTATCGTGACTTCCCATTGCGTTATGCTGAACTTGGTTTAGTACACCGTCATGAATTGTCCGGTGCATTACATGGCTTGTTCCGTGTACGTGCTTTTACACAAGACGATGCTCACGTATTCATGTTGCCAGATCAAATGCAATCTGAATTGATGAAAGTTATCGAATTATTCGACCGGATTTACAGCCAATTTGGTTTGAAATACCATGTTGAATTATCTACTAAACCAGACAATGCAATGGGTGATGATGCAATTTGGGAAGCCGCTACAGAAGCATTGCGTAATGCTATCGAAGCCAAAGGCATTCCTTACGTAATTAACCCTGGCGATGGTGCATTCTACGGTCCTAAACTTGACTACCATATTGAAGACTCCTTGGGCCGTACATGGCAATGTGGTACTATCCAATTGGATATGAACTTGCCAGAACGTTTCCAAATTGAATATGTTGGCGAAGATGGTCAAAAACATCGCCCTATTATGATTCACCGTGCATGCTTCGGCTCCATGGAACGTTTCATCGGTATCTTAACTGAACACTATGCAGGTGCATTCCCAACATGGATGGCTCCTGTACAAGTTAAAATCTTGCCTATCTCTGAAAAACACGTTGAATATGCTAAGGCCTTAGCAAAACAAATGCACCGCGACTATGTACGTGTGGAAGTAGATGATCGCAGCGAAAAAATCGGCTATAAAATCCGCCAAGCACAAATGGCAAAGGTTCCATACATGCTTGTTGTGGGTGATAAAGAGGTTGAAGAAGGTACAGTTAACGTTCGTAAACACGGCGGTGATGAATTGGGTTCTGTACCATTCGAAGAATTCTTTAATTCTATTAAGATTGAAATTAAAGAACGTAACTAACCTTAAAGGGATTAGTTATTTCTGATGACTCTATAATAGGTAGGGGTTGGTTCTCACTAAGTGAACCAAACTCTACCTTTTTGTTTTCCTCTAAATAAAGTTTTTAGACAATTAAATAATTCAGAAGATTAAGAAATATATATTGCATAATTTTCACTAAGCTGTATAATTAAATGTTAGTGAACTTAGTACATATATTAAGTCTACTTATATTCTCTTTAATTGTTACCTGTGAGTAGCGAAAGGAAATGAGTATGAAAGAAGTAAATTCATATGGCTGGAAAGCCGTTATTGGTTCCTCCATTGGTTATGCTATGGATGGTTTTGATCTCTTGATTTTTGGCTTTTATGCTAACCTTGATTTCAGGGGATTTAGGTTTGTCTACGGGACAAGCTGGTTCGTTAGTTACGTGGACCTTAATTGGTGCTGTATTAGGTGGCTTTGTTTTTGGTACCTTATCGGATAAATATGGCCGTGTTCGCGTCTTAACGTGGACTATCGTACTCTTTGCTGTATTTACTGGCCTCTGTGCCTTTTGCTCAAGGCTATTGGGACCTTCTTATCTACCGTACAATAGCAGGTATTGGTTTAGGTGGTGAATTTGGTATTGGCATGGCACTCGCTGCTGAAGCTTGGCCTGCTCAGCATCGTGCAAAAGCGACAAGTTATGTTGCTCTTGGTTGGCAATTAGGCGTGTTGGCTGCTGCTTTGTTAACACCATTACTCATTCCTATCATTGGATGGCGTGGCATGTTTATGGTAGGTATTATTCCTGCCTTTGTGGCGTGGTTCTTCCGTGCGAAATTACATGAACCAGAAATTTTTGTTCAAAGTAAAGAGGTAAATGAACATTCCCATAGTGAATCCTTTAAATTACTTGTGAAAGATGTAGCCACTACGAAAACATCGATTGGTGTGGCCATCTTAACATCCGTTCAGAACTTTGGGTACTACGGTATTATGATTTGGTTACCTAACTTCTTGAGTAAGCAATTAGGTTTCTCCCTTACTAAATCTGGTTTATGGACTGCCGTTACAGTATGTGGCATGATGGTTGGTATTTGGTTATTTGGACGATTAGCTGATAAAATTGGTCGTAAACCTACATTTATCCTATTCCAAGTATGTGCAGTAGCTTCTATTTTGATTTACTCTCAACTATCTGATCCAACAGCCATGCTGTTTGCCGGTGCTATTTTAGGCGCCTCTGTAAATGGTATGATGGGTGGCTATGGTGCCTTGATGGCAGAAGCCTACCCAACAACTGCTCGTGCAACAGCTCAAAACGTACTATTTAACATCGGTCGTGCTGTAGGCGGCTTTAGCCCAATGGTAGTAGGCATGATCATCTCTATGTACTCCTACCAAGTAGCAATTGCATTCCTAGCTATTATCTATGTAATCGATATTTTAGCAACAGTATTCTTAATTCCTGAACTAAAAGGTAAAGAACTAGAATAGAAAAAATGGCTTATAGGACAAAAAGTGTGTGTGAAAACCCTTATAACACTAGATATTTACTAGTGTTATAAGGGTTTAATCTTTTTCTGGAGAAGTTTGAGGGTGGACAAAAAGTGTGGGTGAAAACATCAATTAACCCTTGTAATTACTGACTAAAATGAGGTTATATCTTCCTATATATAAACAAATATGGAGGAAGAGTTTATGAGACAAATAAAATGTCCTGATTGTAATGAAACATGTATTAAACACGGTGTTTTAAAATCTGGTTCTCAGCGTTGGTTTTGTAAACATTGTAAGGTGGCATTTACTGTTAAAATCAATAATCTAAGTAAAGAGTTAAGCCTATTCTTGAATTGGTTATTCAGCACCGATATTCAAGCTGATATGCCTGGTAAAGGTCGTACATTCAGACGTAAAACCGCTAAATTTTGGTCCATATGGCCATTGCCACCAAAAGTGGAAGAAGTACATGATGTGGTATATCTTGATGGAATTTACTTAGCTAGGAATTTATGTGTTTTGATTTGTTGCAATGATACTCATGTTCTAGGATGGTATGTCTGTCGTTATGAGCATGCTAGAGCTTGGCAGTGTTTAATGGAACGGATTGCCGAACCTAAAGTTGTTATATCTGATGATGCTAATGGTTTACCTAAAGCATTACGTAAAGTTTGGCCTCATAGCAGTCACCAAAGATGCCTGTTTCACATTTTTTGTCAGGTTAGACGATATACGACAAGTAGACCTAAAACGTTAGCAGGAAAGGATCTTTATACTCTTGCTGAAGATTTATTTAATGTGAAAACAATGGATCGCTTTTATATGGATTAATAAACTTTCGGCGTGGCGAATGACATATTCTGATTTTTACGAGAAATGACGATTGATGAATTCTGGAAACAAACGCTCACACATGAGCGTTTGCTTAAAGCCGAATCATCATTATGGCGCCTGATTAGGCAACAAACTTTATTTACATTTTTGGAATGTATTGATATTACAGTACCTACAACAAATAATCGTATTGAAGGTGGAGTAAATGCTCAACTAAGAAGTATGTTACGGCTCATAGGGCCTTTCACTTGAAAGAAAAAGCGGTCTATTGGTGGTGCTATATGCACTCACCAAGACCGCTTTCTATTTCAGATATATTAAATTGTATGCCTACAGATGAATCGATTGCTGCTATCTACAAACGGTTATCTGATTATTGCCAAATAGATTCCATCTCTCAATGGGGTGATGTTCTGTTTGAATGAGCTACATATGTCTACAGATTTTCCAACTTATTGGGATTAGTCACACACACTTTTGTCCTATAACCCGAAAATAATCTAATACAATTAAAAATCCTACAATTTCCGGAAATCAGAAATTGTAGGATTTTTTTAGTTTATTGATGTTAAGCAATTCCAATCCAATGCCAGTATGTAAGTGCAAATACGAGCATCATTACATAGCCAATAATAGTCAATGGAATGCCTGTAGTCATAAATGTTTTTACGTCAAATGTATCTGTACCGTAAGCTAGCATGCCTTGTGGCGAGTTTACTGGTAATACTAGACCAAAGCAGATCGCATATTGCATGAGCATTGTTACTCCTAAAGGGTTAAGTCCTTCTGCGCTATGGCTCATAACGATAGAGATTACAATTGGAATCATCGCTGAGGATAGAGCTGTAGCAGAGGCAAAGCCTAAATGGATAACAATAAGGAATGCAGCCATTACGGCAATTAAAATGAATACGCTTGCTGTTTCGAGGGAGGAAATTCACAAATACTTGCAAGCCATGTAGCGGCTTTTGTTTTGAGTAATACTGCACCAAGACCAATGCCTGGCACCAAACATTACGATAGAACCCCAGTCGATGTTTGGTTGGGCAAATTTCCAATCCATAATTCCCAGTTTAGGGAAGAAGAATAGAGCGATAGCTACAATGGTTGTGGTTGTCGTATCGATAGTATGTAGTTTACCACCGGTAGCCCATAATGCTAAGAGGCCGATAGAAATACATAATAGTTTCTTTTCATCAAAGGACATAGGGCCAATTGCTTCACGCATTTTTGCGAGCTGTACATCACCACCGACGAGCTCTTTGAATTCTGGTTTTATAAGAGCTTGTGTTAAGAAGTATGTAATAATAACCATGATAATGGAGAACGGAGCAGCTGTAGTGAGCCAGTCAATCCAACTTACAGCACTTTTCATTTGTGTTTGCATAAAGCCAACAGCCACAAGGTTTTGAGCCGCTGCCGTTTGAATCATGATGTTCCAGAATGTATCTACCTGTATGGCACCTACCATGAGAAGAGCTGCTACGCGACTTTTACGTTCAATACCTAAGTTTTCAACAATACCAATAATAATTGGCGCTAAGCAAGCAATACGAGCCGTTGCACTTGGAACGAAGAAAGCAAGGATAAGACCTGTAATAATAACACCTAAATAAATACGGCTAACCTTCGTGCCTACGCTAGATAAAACCATCATGGCGATTCGACGGTCAAGTCCTGTTTTACGCATAGCTACGGAGATAAACATAGCTGCACCTACAAGAATCATGGCTGGTGAAGAATAACCAGAAATAATCAGCTTTAAGGCATTGGCCGTGCCCATAGCTTTTGCTGGCGCTTCTGGATTTGGAGAGAAGCCTAACAGTAAAGCTGTGAGGGCTGTAATCATAGTAGCACTTACTGGATAGGAAACAGCTGAGGTCATCCATAAGATGATGGCAAAGGCGAGGACACCAATCATACGATGACCGCCGGTAGATAATGTTTCCGGTGTAGGCAATAATAAAATACCGCCTAAAACAATGAAGGATAAAATAAGTCCAATATTTTGAGCAGTTGTACGCGCCTTTTGTGGAGGGGCAGTAGTTGTTACACTCATAATAAAACTCCTTTCAATTTGTGTAATACCTATTACTGTATAATAATAAATAAGGTAAACTATATAAGCTAAACTATCCTATAAAGTTCACTATCCTATAAAGTACACTATCCTATAATATACGCTATTCTATAAAGTACACTATATCAGCTAGATTATTCTATAAATATTATTGTATCGTATTTTTCTATAGAATTAGCTGTATAATTTATAAGAATATTGTATACATAAAGAGAGAGCGGTGTCAGTAAGTATACCTATATACAGAACTTATAATGTCTGTTATACTATAAGAGTTGTAATAACAAATTCATTGTTAAAAGCTCAATATTTTTTGTTGACTTTCACCATACGATTTGTTATTATAATTAAGTAATTTATGAAGCAGAGGCCATCCGCCACTCACCTAATACCGAGAAGTATGAGGTTAATATAGAGAACTCTATTCGGATGGTGTTTGCCGTCCGTTTTTTTTATTCTCTTGGAGGTGAACGCTATTAGCAAGGATACACCACGCATTAATGAAGAGATTCGTGCTCGTGAACTTCGTGTCGTAGGTCCTGAAAACGAACAAATCGGCATTATGTCTGGCCGTGAGGCATTGGCATTAGCTGAAGAAAAGCATCTTGATCTTGTGGAAATTGCACCTAACGCTAAACCACCAGGTAGCTCGCATTATGAACTACGGTAAATATCGTTATGAACAACAAAAACGCGAGAAAGAAGCGAAGAAAGAAACAAAAAATCGTAACTTTAAAAGAAGTTAAGTTACGTCCACATATTGAAGACCATGACTTTTACGTAAAAATGAAAAACGCATCCAAATTCTTGGGTGAAGGTAACAAAGTAAAAGTAACTATCATGTTCCGCGGTCGTGAACTTTCTCACCCAGAACTCGGCATGGCAGTGTTGACACGTTTCGCTGAAGAACTCAAAGAAACAGCGTCTATTGAAAAAGCAGCTAAATTAGAAGGTCGTAACATGACCATGATTTTAGTAAGTAAATAATGTTTTGGGAGGATTATATTATGCCAAAAATTAAAACTCGTCGCGCAGCGGCTAAACGTTTCGCAGTAACTGGTACTGGTGAATTCAAGCGTGCAAAAGCTTTCAAAAGCCACATTCTTGAGAAAAAATCTCCAGCTCGTAAACGTAATTTGCGTAAAGCTACATTGGTTGCAAAAGCTGACCATAAACGCGTAGCTAAATGCTTACCATACGCTTAATCGTTAACTATTAGATCGATACTCGTAATTTAGGAGGAATATACAATGGCAAGAGTGAAAAAGGGCGTTACAGCTCATGCACGTCATAAAAAGATTTTAAAATTAGCTAAAGGTTACCGCGGTACACGTTCCCGTTTGTTCAAAAAAGCTAACGAAACAGTAATGAAAGCGTTGTACTACGCTCGTCGTGACCGTCGTGCGAAAAAACGCGAATTCCGTCAATTGTGGATCGCTCGTATCAACGCAGCGGCTCGCATCAATGGCACAACTTACAGCCGTTTCATCGCTGGTTTGACTAAAGCAGGCGTTGAAGTTAACCGTAAAATGTTGGCTGACTTGGCAGTTAACGATGCAGCAGCATTCGCTAAACTTGTTGAAGTAGCTAAAAACGCTTAATAGCATAACAATACAGACTAAGGACTCTCTTTGGAGGGTCCTTTTTTGTATGGTGAAAGTATGATATATTGAAAATACATATCGTGGTGTTGTGTAAAGGCGGGAGAATAGAGAAGGAGTAGGTAATGGAACAGTTATTTTATCTGTTGATACCTTTAGGACTTTATTTGTTTTATTTAGGTATTAAATACACGATTCGCTTTGGTAGAGCTAAGATGCTCTATGAAATGCCCTATGTAAATAAAGAAGGCACTTTTACGTTAGAGCGAGCAGGTACGTTATGGCCTATGGCTTAGTGGAAAAATGTTTACAAAGGCGCCTATTGGCGAGTTTGGTTTTAACGTAGTTGATGAAAAAACGGGAAGGACAATTCCTTTATTTCTATCTATTATGCGCGCCCGAGTTAATGGCATTACTCACTCTAGAATGGAATTATATACCTTTGATGCGAGTCCAGGCACCTATAGACTATCCGTTACAGAGGATCCCTTTGTACTAGATGCAGTTATGAAAAAAGTAGGCGATAAGGTGATTAAAGGTGATATCGACTATAATCAATTTACTATACAAATCTACACACATACATCCTTTATTTTAATGTTTATATCGTTTGGATGATTGCACTTGGGCTTATTAGTGCTGTATTAGGCGGAGTTCTTCCTAACACTTTAGTGTGAAATAGTAGATAGTTTTGGCTATTTTATATAATGAATAAATTATCAGAAAAGTGAAATATAAAAAGAGAGACTTTTATCATAGCTTGTAGAACTAACACAGTAATACCTATTTAAATGTGTTTGTTAAAAGGAGACAGTATTATGGGAATCTTTAAAAAGCTATGTATGACCTCTATGTTAGGTGTTATGTTGGCGGTACCTACGTATGCAACTGTTGTTACAGGTAGTCAGTCCGATGTAAACATGGAATTAAAATATCCATTGGTATATACCAATAATATGTTTGCACAAAAGGCAATTAATACAGACATTGCTAACTATGTTTTATACGCAAAATCAGTTTATTACGATCAACATGCATATCAAGTAAAGCAAAATTATAAAGAGTTACCTGAAGAGACAACGCTCAAGTAGTATCCATTTTGTTAACTACCTATCATTACCATGCTGGTAGTGCGCATGGTATGTATAACACCAAAGGCTTAGTATATAACAAGATTACGGGTCAAAGAATTCCGCTATATAACTATGTAAAAATTGCTAATCCACAACAAATAGAACGAGGCATTAACTCTGGGATTTTGCGCTTCTACAGTGAAGGTCATAAAAAAGCAGACTTACTACCTAATTGGAATGTAGAATATATTTCTGATAACTACTACTTAAAAGGTAAAGGCGCTATAGGCCTTGTATACCAACCATATGAATTGGGACCATACTCTTATGGGAATACATTCGTTGAATTCTCACCAAAAGCCATTGAATACTTTAACCGTATGAATTGTTAGAAAATAGTATATTGGGAGATCGAGTTCTAATATAAACTTGAAATAGCATAAAAGCCTGTAATACTTAGATGAGTATTACAGGCTTTAATATAATGAAAGAAATAGTTCATTATGTGATATTCTAGAGTTATAAATTATAAATGTTTATGTAAATAGATAAGAGAGAAGGAAATATAATGAAAAAAATACTTATCATATTATTATTGTCTTGTATAGTGTTACCATTACAAATTCAGGCTATATCTATGCAAGATATAAAGATTAATAAAAATAATATTCCTATTATTACAGGTGAGAATTCTATCACATATTTTGTAGATAAGAGTTCTATTAAAAGTATTGAAGAAGATCAATCTATTTATAAAGTTCAAGCAGTTGTATATGAGGTTGAAAATAAAAATAGTTATAGACTTAATCCATATATTCATAAGGTTATAGTTACTTATCGATATGATATAAGATATACAGTAGCTAGCATATTGCGTGTACCACAATATTCACAAGATTATTCTTTGCTTATTTATGCCAAACAAGCTGGTTCTGGTATGAGATTGACTATGAATAGTATAGAAGACTTTAATTATGAAGGTATAGCTTTTGCTAATTCTAATAATAGGGCAGAACAATACGTTGATGTAGCTTTACGTGATCCTAAATACGTAGTGGGAAATTATATTTTTAAAGAAGCATATGGCAAAAGTTTTGAAAATATGATACCAGTTAAGAACTAAATTAAAGAAAATTGTTTTATAGATTACTATTTTATGGAGAAATGTATATGTTAAAACGATTATTACTAAGTGCTGTAATATTAAGTGCTGTTGGTGTATCTAGTTATGCTGTTGATGTAAATATTCCCGATCCCAAGATCAATATCAAAGGATGCGTATCAAAACTATCGTAAAGTTGATAAAACTGCTAAGGATATGGAGTAGATGTAGGTAGTCAAATTAAGGCAAAATATACTAACAATATGCCTGGAAAATGGTCAATGGATGAGTTAGTATACATTACTGAGGGAACTGAATCATTCCGATAAATTTTCTCGTCTCTGTTTTTATTCTTAAAGATAATGGTACAAATATTAAATTTACGATGCCTGTGAGTAGTCAGTTTGGTAAAAAAGCTGTGAAGGGGACCATTAACTACAGATGTTAAAAGGAAATATTCTTTTGATTGATGGAAATTT
>SCPN01000545.1_pt1 | contig 37037 bp, 48 predicted proteins | sample 6106831 | NCBI WGS metagenome assembly SCPN01 (sample SAMN10720447, study PRJNA508395) | human gut metagenome | isolation source: Participant 1, 0 month | reverse complement strand
TGTGCGGAAGCTTCGCTTGTGAAATGTTCAAATTTTGCTCTGCATCAATTTCTTTGAGAAGATCGCAGATCGGGGAAACTATGTTCATGGTTATTTTCTTCCCAGCACCATCGGGCTACGTCCAACGGGTCCTGAAAAGAAAGAAGCGCCTCTACTTTCCGGGTAAATAAGTACATTTCAACCTTCAGATAATAGTGGAGTCTCGGAGTCCCTGTAACTCGTAAATACTACACCGATATTCTGTATCCAGCATATCCGCATGAACCTTCAAACACTCGTCCAGCCGTTCCATAAGCAGCCGCTTTGCATCTTGTTCTATCAAAATCACCCTTTCGCTCCGGCATAGTCAGCGTACAGTTCACTTCATTGCCCCACATCCCAGCCGGGTGTCTTTTGTCTTGCAAACAGTTCCACTCTGGCTGATCGCCCATGAGTTTACGATCTTATCCCGCACCTCGTCCGGTTTCTTGCTGTGCTGCTCAATATGGGAGATCACAAACTGATGGATTCCCGCACTGGCGTTTCGGTCGGCCTCTGGTTGCAGGCAGACCTCCGCGATTGGATCGGGTCCAAAGCCCATGCCATAAAACCAGCTATCCGCTTTCCGGTTCTGTTTGAGCCATAGAAAAGCCAGCGTTTTATATTTGAACCCCAGGCGTCGATCACCCGGAAGGCTTCATTGAGCTGTGGGAAGGTCGCCCAAAAGAGAGCGCTGTCTTTTGCGGCAAGTTCCGATACCGGCAGGGCACAGATTTCTTCAATGCTCATCGTGGGGTAATGGTTTTCCGCAACGCCGCTTCCATGTTTCCTATCATAGCGCCAGGCTGATCGGCATAGATAATGCCGTACTGTTTCGTTTCCGGCATTAGCGAGCCTGCTCATTCTTAGATGTGGCGGTTTGGCCGGCTGTTCTTGACCTTACCGGCATTTTCTTTCAATGCACCGGTCAGGAAGGTTTTCCGCTGCTCCTTTGTCGCTTCAAGAGTTGCCTGCAAATTTTCAATAGCCTGCCCGTACCCATCGATTAAGGCATCGTTGAGCTGCTTGCGGAACTCTGCCGTAACCGGCCAGCAGACATCTTTCCAGTTGCCTCCCTTATCCTGGGTTGCGGGCATATTGACATACAGCCCCTTTTCACTGGAACAGATACGGAAGCCGTCAATCTTAAAGCATCCGCCAATCGTAACATTGGCAAACGCCAGCAGGTTTCCCATTGGGGCGATCGGACGCACGCGGACATCCAGCTTCATGCCGTTTGCCATTTCCGGCGTCTGTGTCTCCGGCGCCATTTTTTCTGTATTGGTTTTACTCATATATAAAATCCTCCTTTTTAGAATTGGTTTTGTTCATGCTATCTTGCATTAAATATGGATTTGGATAACGAACCTGTCTTAAACAGGGCAAAGCCAGCAGTACCGTATAACCCGCCGTTCCCCAGATCGCGCCGTGCACGTCGCCGGACGATGGGATAGACTGGACCAGCACTGCATAAATGGCAACACAGATCAGGATCAAAAACCCCTGAAAGCCCAGGGAAAAGGGAACGCAGATACCGGTTCCCATTTGTCCCCATTCCCGGTTTGCCATTGTGGAAAACGGGATCGGTGCAAGGCTCACGGTTAAATAAATCGATCATACGGCCATATACAATGACAAAGATCACGATGGACAGGTACCCACATACACAGATTGATGATGTTGGTTTCCAGCCACAGTCCAATCAGTTCCCACATTCCCATTGCTTCAAGCTGGGTTTCAGATCGAGACAACGCCGCCTGCATCCAGGTTCCCGTTTATGACACCGGCACTTTGCGACACCACATTTTGGGCCACATCAAGAGACCGCCATCACAATCGTAAAACAGTTGGTGAGCAGGTAAGTGGCAACAAAGTCTTGAAAATCCACTTGAAGATGTTGAATGTATCGAATTCGTGCATGTTGTTCTTTTCGAGAATCATCTGGATCAGTTCATACACCAGAACAAAGGTCAGGATCATGCCCGCAATGGGAATGACGACGGTTTCTGAAAGATTCTGAATCATGGAAAACACGCCGCCATTCCAGCCCTGCGGGTCTGTCCTACCTGATTTGCCACATCCGCAACCTGATTGTTGACGGGTTGAAAATACTGGTGTACTGTCCGGTGATCGCATCGATCAGGCCCTCTTTAATCCAGTCTGTTATCCATTCAAACAGACTGCCCATAAGTCAGCCCTTAACCGAACAGGCCGGAAAGCAGCGGGATCAGCGTTGCACCAACCAGAGCGATACCTCCGCCTGCCATAAGCTGCTTGATCCCTGGGATTTTGCACCTGGGTTATCATTTCCGTAACCTTCGAGAAGGTTTACAACACCCATGCGCCCAGACCTGCGCCCAGGGCGATCACAAGGATCTTCAAAGTATCAATCGCGCTTGCAAAAAATGCCATATAGTTCCTCCTTTAATTTCAGAAATTTTAATTTGTGATATGGCCGTATCAGGCCGGAAACAAAAAAAGCCGCCGCACTGTTTTTAGAAAAATCTGTTTCAAACAGCACGGCGGCATGGGGCAGGAAAATCCTGCGGTTATTTACTTTTCAGGGAGAATCACGAATCCTCAAAATATCCTCCTTTCATCGTGACAAAACAAAGCCTGCCAGGGCGTCATGCTTTGACAGGCAGGAACAACTCTATAAAGTCTGGGAAGCCAGATCTTCGGCTGTGACTTCATAATTACGGTATCGTTCACCGGGACGCATCGGCATCCGGGTAAAGAAACTTTTCGATATAAAAGCGTTCTTCTCATTAAAATCGGAAAGCAGTTTGTAATTTGGGTGTTTGGTTATATCGTATTTCCGGGAGAGGAACGGCCGCACACCCTGATCTGCAACAGACATTTACCCCGTCCATGACTGCCAGTTCATCCACCGACATCAGATCCTTTCCAGCTTTTGAAAATTTTGTCCGTGGGATTCCTGATTGCCCTTTGTGACACTGGTGTTATACAGGTCGATGGTCTCTTTCCCCAATAGGAGTTCCAGCTTTTAAGGTGGTTTCTTCTTTGCCTCCTAAGAAAGGAGGCGTCACGGTTACCGATGATGGTGTCCATGTTGTCTTTATACAGGGCTTTGAGTTGGCTTTGCGCCTGCAGCACTCAGGCAGGCAGAGATCTCACGGCTTCGGATGGTCGCCATAAGACGCTCCAGGTTCAGGATCTGCCCGATATTTGCCGCCTCGTCGATCAGGCAGCGCACATGGATGGGAAGCCTTCCACCATATACATCATCCGCCCGCTCACACAAGCGGTTAAACAAAATGGAATAGATCAGACTGATCAAAATGCAAAGGTCCCGTCCGTGTCACTCATAATAAGGAAAAGAGCAGTCCGTTCATCTCCCAGCATATCCAGATCCAGTTCGTCATACATGGTAATTTCCCTGACTTCTTTAATGTCAAAGGAGCCAGTCTGGAAGCACAGGAAATAAGGATCGACTTGGCTGTTTTTCCGGCAGCGAGCTTATATTTTTATATTGACGCAGGGCAAAATGATCCGGTCTTTCTGTTCCAGAGCGTCAAAGAGAGGTCAACGGCATTTTGAATGACTCGTCATCCTCACGGACCTCCATTGCGTTCAGCATTTCTACCAGTGTGGCAAAATTCTGTTCGTTTACCGGAGCTTCATAGTAGATATATCCGATCAGTGCCGTATAAAGCAAGGTTTCTGCTTTGACCCAGAAATCGTCTCCGGCTTTTCCTTCGCCTTTGGTATTGGCGATCAGAGTCGTGACGATCTTCAAAATATCTTTCTCGGAGTGAATGTAGGCGAATGGGTTAAAGTGCATACTTTTCTGAAAATTGATCGTATTGAATACCCGTATTTTATAGGGCTCATAGATGATCTTTCCTTTTTCATTACGCACAGGCTTTCCGTCCTTGTCCAGCTTTGGCGCCTCGCTGCAACATCTTTCCGCATTCCACAAGAACTGTACCTTTCGGATCGGTGACGACGTAGGAACTGTGCATTTGCATCAGATTGGGCTTGATGAAAAAGCGCGTTTTTCCCGAACCTGATCCTCCGACTACCAGTACATTTTTATTTCTTGCATTGGCCGGATTTTTGGGCCTTCCGTTTAACATTAGTCCTTCACTTTGGGTAAGAATGATATTGTTTTCCGGCTTTGGGTCCATAAACGGGGCAATATCGGCTTTATTTCCCAACGGGCTGAACCGTATTCCACATTTTGCGGTATTTCTTAGCGTCTTTCCCTCTAAGATAGACTGCCAGCCGCATAATGGCTGCACCGCATAAACCGATCAGCCAGTCCATTGCCGCCCGGCCACATATTCTGAAACGCAAGGGCAAAGCCTTCGGACAGTCCTAACAGCTTTTGGGAAGCGTCTGCTCCAGAGCCAGACGCACCGCCTCGCCCAGCTTGGCAAATACCAGAAGAAACAGAAGATACGGAAGATGGAGAATGACCTGTTTTTTCAGTGTTTCTGCATCGATCTTCATCGTTCCGGTCCTCCGTGTTCTTTGTTCTTTACACGGTCACGACCAAGCGACTGTGCCAGTTCTTTGAACTTATGAAGCTGTGTAAGCAGCGACGGTCTGCTGTGCGTAAGGTCTTTCTTTGTATATTCCTTAAAGCTGCCGTCAGGGCATCCGCCTGGTTTGCCTTCAAATATACCGTCCATTTTGGGGGATCGGTCCCAAGTTCCTTTTCTATATGGTAGCGTACCTGATGTTTTCTGGCATACCGTTCAAAAGAGCGGATTCGCCCTGAAACTTCAATGGTATTGGCTCCGGGGTCTTTATAAGTCAGCCGCTTCATGCTGTTGCGCCCGACTTTTGGCATTGTGCGTTCCTGTTCCATCTTTGAGTACCGCAGCAATAGCCGCACGCAGTACCCGCCCTGACAGTTTTGCTGCCTGTATAGAAACAGAAACCGTTCGTTGTTCGAGATCTTCCTGCAAGAGCATCCTCCTTTCTGATAAAATCGGTATTTATAATATGGAAATAACTTTTTACCGGCTTTCCCCAAGAACCTGCTGTCGGGAAGCGTGTTCAAAGGCTTTTGCTGCCTGATCGACCTGAATTTTAGCATGTTTCAAAGCGTCTCGATGATCGTAGCCGGGCGTTCCTGTTCCTCCAGATGATCGACCATCCCTTTGCACTCATCCGGGAGGTATTCCGCCATATCTTTCAACACATCGGAAAAGTTACCCATAAAGCCCCAGCAGCTATCCGACAGCTCCCCGTTTTATAAAGCTCAAACCCATAACATCGCCACGCAGATAGAATCGTAAGCAGCGACTTCGCTGCGCATCAGTGCGTCTGCTTTCTGACGGATAGCACCGGTCATCTTGTCAGCGTCAAATTCCCTTAGGGCATCTTCTTTGAAACATAGATCCAGCCGACCTGTCCGCTGTCCCATTCTGCATGAGGAGCCCTGCCTGAGAAACTTTCTGCATCAGCCGGAGTGGTCGTAGAGATAGAGGAGCATCAGATACTTTCCGAAATTACTTCTGCATTGCTTCATCGATCGCCCGTTCCTCTGTCTTTGGTCCATGCCGGAAACGGCTGCTTACAATGTTTACCATCCGTTCATAGCGTTTCATGCCGGCTTCCATCATGTCCTACGGTATCTAAATACATTTCCGCAGGAAGTCATCTTTGTCCATATAGTTGTGATGGTCGCCCAGCGCATATGGATGGAAGCATACCATCGTCCCGAAATGTTCATCTACCTCACGGGAGAGATCAGAATATCGTCCGGCTGCACCATAAGGGCATAAGGTTCATTTACTGCCATTAACATAATTCCTTTCTTTCTACAAATCCGGGCCGGAATGGTGCATCATCGGTTTTCCCTGTGTTCGTTGGTGGCAGGCTGTTTGACTGCAATAATCTCGCCGGCAATCCTGCAAAATTCTTCAAACTAAACTCCCCGTATTTCTCCATCAGATCCGGGGAAAGGTCTGTAAAATCTTCCTCGCCAAGACCAACGATCAGAAATTCCCGGACACAATATCATAGATGTGGCCGTCATCGTCAAAGAGAGCTCGGTTCAAAGGCAGCCCCATCAGCTTGCCTTCTTCATTGCAGATCAGAGCCACCGGGTCCTCATACGGATAGACCGCCTGAATATCTCCGCCCACTGCCGCCTGCAAGGATTTCAGACCACTTTCGATCTCGCAGCATAGGGACTTGCCCGGCTCTACCATTAACACTTTCATAATTGTATATCCTCCTTCTTTTCATTGCCGTACCGGGAGGTTGGCGTTTTTCCTGAGTTTTGCCACAGAGAGCTTCGGACGGAAGGCTCTCCTGGTTTCGGTGTAAAATACCGCCCTCCGAAACCTCGGCGGCGGTATGTTCCGTTTTGGCCGTTCCAGTCCTTCAACCGTATAGCCAGGTAAAGAGTACCGTGAACCATAAAATGGTGCTCATATTCTTTCGGATCGGCGGGGAAATTTCCGTGAATAAATGGGAATAGGGCTTCGCCCGTCCAGGTATTTTATGGCTGTTCTTATCTGTATATCGTTTCTGGTTTTGTCCGGCAATCTTTGCTCCATATCCCGCTTCGGGAATGAATACGGACTTCCATGTCACATACCAGGCAATCGGAACACTCTTTTGGTTTCTCTGTCATATTTCGTATCTTCCCAAATACTGCAGGTCATCTGATAGACCTGGTTGTTGATTTTCTGATCCGCCCTCCAGTTATCGGTGTCTTTCCACTGGTTGCCGGTATGTTCGATCTCCGGTGTACGAAGATATTCCAAAGCCCGGTTGATCGTCTGTGTTGCCGCTGCCTGCTGTTCTTAATTGTCTTGCAGCAGCCACCACGATTTCATAGGCTTTCTGCTCCCCGTCAATACTCCTGGCGCATGGCTTCCAGGCTATCGGTTCCATTGTGATCAGAGTAGAAATATCCACATTTTCACAAACTACGCTGTGTTCAATTTTAAGCTCTGATCCCGGCGTCATGGTCGCCATACCGGTAGGTGGCATGGTAATCCCTGTTTTCCAAAATGCTGTTCACCTCCTGCTATATTTCGGCTCATGGTTTTTCTGAAAATCGTCCTGCTGGTGATTTTTATCTGCCGGTCTGTTTGCCGCGCTGATCCATCACGGAAGTGACGGCCGACGCTGAACATGGATAGCTGACCGTCCGCTGCCTGCCTCACGAAGTTCAGAAACAGAGAGGAAGCGTTACATCGGCATGTAATCAATAGCTGTTCCTGTTTCAAATCCTGGAATGATCTCGTCAAAAACAGCGTTGATCGCACGGCGTTCTTCCCCACAGGAAAGGCTTTCAATACCTCCATTTCTCCGTCTCTTTACCGGAAACCAGGTAATACAGTCGGCATGGCCTGCCAGATAATCCGATGTGTAGCAGTTTGTCCTGATATAACAGGCAAAGGCTCTGGTCATTTCCTCACATTGCTGTCCCAATAACCGCCCGTCTTTTCACATTCTTTTCCCATGCGTACTGAATTACGGTAAAAACTGTTTCCGTCCGTCCAATCTGCGGATCTTCCTGGCCTGCATCCCGGAAAGCATACGCTCAAAGATTTCCAGTCTTCCTGTTCACTTTTGGGAATTACCCCGTCCGGTAACATTCTTCTTAAATGCGCTGATCTGTTCCACAGAGCCGGGTTCGCCGGACAAAAATGCTTCCCGCAAGACTGCGTAGGTTTCCATCTGTTCCTCATTGCCATACTGTTTCAGGGAGGCAAGCACCGAGGAATCCAGCCAGCCTGCCGCATTTTCCGGGTGCGTTCTGTTTGTGCTTCCGTGCGCTTTGCTGCCTGTTCCGGTGTTTCCGGTTTATAATTTCCATAGTGTCAATGAGTTTTGAACGGCGCATAAAGGCGGGGCTGTTCTGACAGCATCCCTTTGCACCCATCTTGTACCAAGATAATCGTCAAGTCCATGCCACCATTCATATGTGCCAGGGAACTGGCCCCGTGCATTTTCGTAAGATTTATGACTGTACGCAAAGGTTCATAATGAGCCGCAGCATTGCTGCTGCCTCTGCACAAAAAGCGATAGCAAGCGTTCCCCTGATAAGCAATATCTTTATCGCTGATCTTATGTAGGGCTGACGCCAGATCCTTTAGTGCTTCAAATCCCATGTTATAGGGGAGGTCTGACGGTCGTTCTGGTTCATCCAGTTTCCAAACTCGCCGCCGCGGAACCCAAATGTATCAAGATAATGCTGTCCAGGGATTTCCACACCATTCCGGTAATCCGGCCCACATGGCGCGAGCTTGGGAGGGACAAACCGGATCTTTCCGTTTTGTTCCTGCCTTTGGTAAGTTCCTGCACCCATTTCCAGGGCAGCTTCTTTGGTCCTCAAAATTGGTCCGCAGGATCGAATAGCCTTTGTCACATAGTAGGTACTTCTTTCCAGTTTCATTTTTAGAATAGGTATGTTTCTGTCGTTGAAGTGGATCGCATAACCTTTCGGTATTTTCTGCCTTTGGAAACACAAAACTGTTCCTTTTGCTTGAGTAAAGTTGCGCTCAAAATATTCAGCTGAGCGGATCAGCATGGTATTGGACAATTTGTTTGTGATCACGGATTGTCCTGTCCCTTTTCGTTGCCCGGTAATGGATTCCGCTTCCCAGCCCTTTCTAAGTATCCATTGTCAGCGAAAAAGCGGTCATAGGCTCTTATGGCATCCTCCACAGTATGGACATCTGAAAGCACTGTCTGCAATTCCTGGACTGTTTTATATATTCCTTTGTCTCGCGGTCCGTTTTTCCAAAAATCATCCGTGCGGTAATACTGAGGGGAAGGCTTAAGCCGTCCTTTCGCTTTTTGATAAAATAGACCACGCCGAGGAATCCCTTCCTCCATGGCTGCATAGTCCGGCTCCTTTTCCAGACATTATCCTTTTCACAAATTTTCGGCTTCGCGCCTATTCATGGCTTCCAGATCATCCGCATACAGCCCGGTCTTTCCATTGTGGTCTTTTTTCGCACCGCTGATCTTTCGCCGAAATCATGCACTCCCGCTGCAATCTTCATCACCTCCAGTCTGTGTAGAATTTTATCGCTCCGGAGCAGGGCGGCGTTCTTCGTTTTGAGAAGTTGTGGGAGGCCTGTGAGCGTCAGTTTCCTTCTGCGGATCAGTTTGTCCAGAGCGCCTAACCTCCGGGTGCAATGGCAAACTCCCGGTAATTTCATACACACAGGCCCGTAGAGACTGCCGCAATGGCGCAATTTTTCTCCGAAACCGATGGAAGAAGCGATACACAGGGGCTTCTTCATAAAGAAGCATCTGTTTTGCTGTTCCCCGTGGTATGCGGCACTTATCCATCGGGTTCTGAGCTGCCTCCATATATTGCATATTCAGGCGTTCTTCTAAATCCTGGCATATAACGAAATGCCTGATCCATCCACTGTCTGAACATCGTGGAATAGTGGTACCGCCATTCCGTAACTTGATTCGGGGCATAAGAAAATCCCCTAACTTTCAGAGCATCTTTTCGTAAAGCTCCATTTCAGTCCATTCTTTCAGGCTGACTGTAGCTGCTGAACCATCTTTTTGCGTTCGACATTGACGCCGCAGGATAGAGGATATTTCTTTTATATCCTGCCGCAGCGTGTCTAAATCCATCATCAGGACATCCCGTACAAGTGACCGCCCTCTGCGATCCGTATGAAACAGGAAAGCCCTCGCTCCGATAAACTCCTGCTGTTAAGATCATTTGATAAAGATCCGCCGTAGAACAATAAGCAAACAAAGCGTCGGAAAGCCATATGTGATTTTTTCCCATGATGGCAATGGAATCAGCCCCGGTATTTGTCGCCAGAGAACGCATATTAAATCTGCATTCCCTAAGAAAATCTCCGGCAAAAATATGGAGCCTCATACGCAAAGACGGATAAGTCTGTAATCACGGATCAAATGAATCTGCGGTAGTGGTTCCTGATTCAATCAAATTCCTCCTCATGTGAAGCAGCTCTTTGACCTGCTCATTTTCCGCAAACGGCTGGCTATCTGTCCCGCCATTTAATCAATCCTCCCATCTCCTGCCCGCCGGCAATCTTGCTGACAATCTCCGGACTGGTTTATAAATCTGCATGAGGCGTTTTGCTGTGCCGCAGGGCTGTGCAGCTCCGCTGGTCCAAAGACGCACTGTGGATGGGGCAACATTCATCAAAAGAGCAAAGCCCTTTTCGTTCATGTCCAGCTTTTCATCAGCGATTTAACCATATCGGGCCGTAGTCTGACACCGGGAAGCCTTCGGCAATCATCTGCAAAGCGGTATTTTCAATTTTTCTACTTTCAAATCCTCCTGTTATTTTTTTTCCAGCCTTATGCGGGCAAAGCTGATCTGGTTGTGTTTCATCCTTTGGCAAAATCCGGCGCGAATAAATTACCCCCGTCAATTTCGTATGGGTGTCATCCAGACGATGACAACAGCGTGCCTGTCCCCTTTCCATAGAAACAGCAGAGTAAACCATTGTCGGAATGGAAAACAGCGCTTTTCCGGCGCTGTCTGTAAAGCAGAGAGATCCATTCATGTTGAAATCCTCCCTAATTGAAACGCCCCCTTTAAGGGCGTTGGTGCTGGGCTGGTTTGTTCCTGAACCAGCAGCAATTTCTCATTGTAATCTTTTCCCATCCGAGGGTTGACACCTTTTACCCGGATATGACGGAAACGTTTATCCTCGTGAAGCATGGTCTTGATTTTCCGGCACTGACAAATCCGGCAAGGTCGTGGTCCATATAAAGGGTAACACGCCGTATCTCCGGTGGCGTTCCAGGAGAAGTCAGCGCATACATGGAAGTACCTCGCCCAAAGACAAGCCGATAACCATTCCATTTCCATCCCTCCAGCTCTTGAAGTGTCGTATGGAAAGCGCATCAATAGGAGCTTCAAAGACTGCCACGCCGGCTGCCGGACTTTGGGATAACAAAAGTTATATCCTTTGTCGCCGCTATAGACATCCTTTGAGATTGCCGCTGATACTGCGCATACAAGCAAACTTCTGCTTTTCTCGGAATCATCTTTCCAACAAACACACAAACTGTTCCTCCATGATACCGGGCTTCGTAAAATCCCGGTTTGTAAACAATGACTGGCTGAGCTGACGTTTCTGAAAAGAGAGCGGTCGCGCAACGTCTCCGCTGCCTGTTTCTTCCGGCCTTTGATACCTGTATTTCTGCTGTACTTCGGTAAGCCGGTTCCTGTGGGATTTCGCCACCCACCAGAGCATGAACTGCATCCACAAGACCATATCCCCGAATCTGATCAGTGTAGTCCAGCGCATTGATACTCCGTCCGCGGCTGTTCCAGTACCAGTACTTTTCCTGTCACATATACTAGACTGTCATGCCTCCTTATGCCGGAAATTAGGTCCATCCTGTTTCAGCACGCCGCAATTCATGGAATTGGTGGGTAAACAAGCTGCTTCCCGCGCTGCCTTGAATCTGTTCTTTGGTTACGCTGGGCATAGTACCGGCGGTACAGTGTTTCATTGTGCTTTGCCTCCCTTCCTGTGATGAAATGAAAAGATACACCTTAACAGCCGTGGCTACAGGTCGTGATTGACCTCGGCACGGTAATAGCTGTCCATTAGCCGGGGCATTATACAGCGCCGCCAGCAGATACGCTTTGATGTTTCCGACCTTCTGTTGTGTTGTCGATACAGTCAAAGACATACTCTAAGCGGCTGGAATTGATCTTCAGGAACTGGCTCTTGACGATCCTCGGAAAATCATCTCCCAAGTAATGCGGGAATGTAAGGGCGTTTCGACAAAATCACTTCAAGCATAAGTTCAAGGGCTTCATCCAAACGTTCCTGCCACCGTAAGACCAGTAAGTCATATTCATTTTTTCTTTGATGATTTCAATGATAGGCTTCTATCAGTCTTCTCATCCGATCCATCCCATCCGCGGCGCGTTTTGGCCTGCCGGATAGATTGATGATGTTATTGATTTATCTTTTTGATTTTTTGTTTTAATGGATTAGTATTTAATTGTGCCGGATTTTCCGGTTCAGGTTCCGCCTGCCCGTTGCCTTTGCCTGTTCTGGTTTTACCTGTCTCTGGATTTTCCCTGTTTAGGTGAAAGCCCTGTGTTTTCGGTGGTACAGGTTGCCGCTCGATCGTATATTCAATGTCTCAACTGCCCGTTATCATAGCGGAGGCGCTGTCTGGTGAGATAACCATGCCGCTCCAGGTTCCGGCAGTAGTGATAGAATCCACACCATCCTTGCAGATATATGAGTCCCTTTGTGGTATAATCCCAATCTTCCGGCAGCGACAACATAAGTGATAAAAGCCCTTTGCCTTTAAGGACAACTGCATTGCGCAGATGGTGATTGCTCATTATCGTAAAGTCCTCCTTTCTTTTCACGGAATACTGCCATTGTACCTCGCCCTTCTTCGACTATTCCGTTAAGGCATGATCCCTGCGGTCAAATGGAGATGACCGTCAGAGACCTTCGCATGGTTTTTCAGTTTCACTTCGCCCCGTTCCTGGCTCTCTAAAATTTCTGATAGCCGGGCATCTGCGGAACAAGCGCATCTTATCGCCTTTGTCGCCAACAGGGGAATCGTAAGACAATACATCAAAGACGATCATGTGCTTTAACTTGATCAAAGCGTTCTGCTAGCGATGTCATGCCCTTCAATTTTTCTGCCCCTGATTGTTGTTCATTCGGCGATCTTTTCTCCAATCGTCCGGGCTGGATAGGCAGACGGTAATTCTTCTGAATATCTTTACCAAGTCCATGCACTCTGCATTTGACAGAACACGAAGTTTTGCCATAAGACCTTCTGCCGCCTCCCGCTGTTCGGAATTATTTGAACACGGTCATATAAAGTTCATTCAGGATCTTTGTCTGATAATCGCCCTCCACTTGAAAGAGCAGCTTTTTTTCCATTTCGTTTAATTCCATGGATCTCCTTCGAAAATGAGTATGAAAGGGCGTCCACCTATAAAAGTGAAACGCCATAAACCAGCGGTCAGACATAAAGCCGGACCGCTGGCACTCATTAAATTTTGTCGTTAATAAAACAGCCTCCTTTCTTTATAGTTTTCGTCAATTTCAACTTGAAAAGGAATTGAATAAAAGACGACAAACGCTCAAACCCCTTTGAAAATTTTTCTATTGTCGTTATTATACCGTAACGGCACAGTCATGGCATTTCGATCAATAAGGAGTGCAACCATTGATGATTAAAGAAAGGTTTGGACATACGGACATCTTCGCATTACATTGAATACTCTATGGGCACTTATATCCAGATCAGCAGAAAGTGGTGGCAGATATGCTGGATGATGAAATATAAAAAGCTCCGGAAGTACGAACAACCGGAGCAATGTGTGACAAATGGGGACGAATCCACAAATGTCAACCCTAGACAAGTTGATTATATCAGGAATTCTTCCAGAGAACAACAGATAATTGGCGAGAATAGTTTGAAAAATGGAGGAATTTATGGAACAGAGAAATGAGAATAAAACAGGAATTGAAATGATAAAGATGTCAGATGTCCAACCTGCATGGAATCACCTTGGTATCCGTTTATCCCTTTATGGAAAATTAACGATTATTCAGGGAGACCGGTGATGGAACAAACTACGCTGGTATTAAATATTGCAGCGAAGACTGTCTAAATGAGAAGGTCTGATAACGATAATGAAAGTAACAGAACCAGTAAAGATTATTTATCAGACAGCGGAAGATGGGCTGGCAGATAGTAAAACCCAGACTGGAGCCTGGCAGAAGCGTAGTCTGTGAAAGAATCATGGTTATAGATGGAAACAGAAAATCATTTCCATGATTGATGAAAGACTGGAAACTCTATCAAACAGACTGGGAGAGTGCTTATTTTAGATCCGACTGATGGCATACCTGGAGGGAACAATGGATATGAACGGGCAAATGAAGCAAGGGATATGACAAAAAGATTGAGCTTGCTGGCAGAAAAGTATAAATGTGCAATTTTATTAATCGGACATATGAATAAAGCTGGTGGAAACAAAGCTGCATATAGAGGAATGGGTTCGATTGACTTTTTTGCAGTAGCCAGCGTATTACTGGTAGGAAGAATAGAGGGAGAACCGGACTTAAGAGCAGTGGTTCAGATTAAAAATAATCTGGCTGCATTTGGACATTCCAAAGCATTTCGCCTGACAGAAACAGGATTTGAGTGGATAGGTGACTATGAAATCACAGCAGATGAGGTGCTTGGTGGAATTGCTCCAAAGGTAAATAAACTGGAACAGGCAAAAAAGATGCTGAGGAACTGGCAGAAACATCAACTTCTGAAAGCAGTGAAATCTTTGATATGGCAGAAGATTTGAATATTTCTAAAAGAACACTGGAAAATGCAAAAAGGAACTTGAATTAAGGCAAGACGAATCGGTAATTCCTGGTATTGGGATTTAAATAAAGTTAAGCCGGAATAAATTAAGGGTGCAACATTGCAGAGTATATAGAAAATGCGGAATTAAAATGCAAGGTTGCAATCTGTAAAGACATTGCAGTGTTGCGTCCTTACAAATTGTAAGAAGGTGAGAGCTTGAAAAACGTTATGATTCCAGAGGAGTTATTTGGAAAGATTATAAAATATCATTTACTGGATCAGGAACAGGAAGCAGATGATATATAAGAAAAGGTCTGGAAAAAAAGCTGGATGCAATGGTAAATCGTGATATACAGTATGCAATCCAAAACTGCACCCAACAGAAGAAGAACGGCCGGCAGGAGTATCTGGACAGAAAAGGAATGCAAGAGAGCTTTGATGGTAACAGGTTCCATTGATTATTCTTTTAAGGAGTGCGTCAGCCGCACCTGTGAGAAGTAAACAAAGGAGAAAGTTGGTAAGGTGCAGACGGAAAACTGTGGCTGGAATGTGAGACGGCTGTAAATTTGATAGTTGTAAGAAGGGAGGAAAGATACAAATGAAACAGGGAAGATTAGGATATACAGCAGCAATGACAGATAATGTATTGTGGCATCAGACTTGATTGATACGGGATTTCACTGTGAGAGAAGGTCTTGAGGTGCTGGTTGATGATAAGTGGTACGGACAAGAATGGAGATGAATCCGGCAAGAGAATGGTATCTGGTTGGAACGCCACTGTGAGATCTGGGAATATGTGCGGCAAGAATACCGGAATAATTTAGTCGAGAGAGTAACGAAAGAGATAAAACACTGGGGCGCAAGGCAATTTTGAGGACGGAACGGCTACCGAAGTGTTTTACGCGTTTTGACAAAAAAGTAATAAACCCGCCGCATCCGGCGAAGATTTCTTTATACCATAGCTGGTAAAGATACAGAATTTATGTGCCATGTCTGGCACTGGGCTTTAGAAAGCGTATCAGAATACGTGACGCCGAAACGTGAACAATTGTGGTATGATCGGGACAGGTTCTCTGGTCTCATAACAGAAGGGAATTTATAGCAGAAAATGTTGATTCAGACAGAGTGCAATTTCAGCATTTACTCATCAGAATGAATTTAAAAGGTTTATAAAGAACTGTTTGATGAAGCTGTAGAACGATATAATATCGGAAAAGAAAAGATCGACAGATTACAAATTACATGTCAAAAAAATCCGGCAGGGCAAACAGGAAAATTGTTCCATGAAGCGGATTTTCCAGATTGGAAATCGAGATATGGCTGTCCTGGAACAGCAGAAGGAGACAGGCTGTAAAAATACTGGATGAATATGTAAAGGACTTCCAGAAACGGAATCCAACGCTTACGGGTATTTGGTTGTTATCTACATCGGATGAAGCTACGCCACATCTACATATTGATTTTATTCTTATGTAACTGATTGGAAAGGAAAAGGAATGGACACCAGAGTTTCGCTGAAACAGGCATTAAAAGTCTTGGATTTCAAGGTGGGAATAAGCATGATACTTGAGTTGAACCTGGATGAACCATGAAAAAAGAAGGTCCTGGCAGGGATTGCAAAACAGCATGGTATTGAATGGGAACAGGCAGCCTCATGAGGAACATCTGGGTGTCTATAATCAAGAAAAAGAACGGAAAAAGGAAGCAAGGTGAAATTCAGCAGGAGAAAGAGTATCTAACTGCAGAAAATGAAGAACTGATAGCACAGATTGCGGAATTCAGAGCAGATATCCAGATTTTAAAAAGACGATAAGAAACAGGCAATTAGGGAGAAGCAAGAAGCAGAACAAAGGGGAGGACGTAGAAAAGAACTAAAAAGTCTGGAAGATCGACGGAATGTATTACTGCAACCAATCATGGATAATGCCAGTAAGGAAATAAAAGAGTATGGAATGATTTAGGATGTTTTTACCGGAGGCAGGAATATTTGAACGTGCAGTAAACCTTACAGAGGAAAATAAAATCAAGCCATTGTTTATCAAGATGAAGAATCAGATTGCTGCATTAGCTGGAAAGGTTGTAGAACTTAACAAAATGATAGAAAACTGGAAAAATAAATACCAAAAATCTGTTGAGAAATGTGATAATATCCAGAAACAGTATAGACGATGTGCGTAAAGAAAATGGAAAATTATCAAATGATAATCAACGTTTACATAGAGATTTCGGACAGATATGACAGAGTGGTGCGTATTTCAGGAACAGAGGTTGTAGAGGATGTGGTGCAGCAGGACATTAAAGAAAAAAAGCTGAATTCAAGAGGCGTCGAATGGAGCAAATGCACAAAGGGAAGCGTTCTGAAACAGTTGGAATGGGCGACTCAAAAGAGCCAGATTGAAAACCAACAACGTAAGAAAATAAAACAAAATACAAAGGATTGGAGATTTAGACTATGAAAAAACAGATTTATGATGAGAAAAATGGAATGAGCTATACGTTGCATGGAGATTACTATTTGCCGGATCTGGTTTTAAGAGAAGAAGAACCGACATAATGGAAAATATGGAATGTTACGAAAGCAGTTCTAAAAGAACACAGATCAAAGGTATCAGTATTTGTTATTGACTGGAGCTGAATGAACATCTGAATCAGATCGATCAGGAAGTTAGAGAACAGGTGGAAACGCTTATGGAAACAGGATGACAGAGAAAACAGTGTAACTGAAGAATTAAAGGCACAGGATCAGATGAAGTGGGTTAGGTTAATGAATAATATAAAAGCTAGTGCAGAAGAGATTGTATTGAAAACATGATATATGTGTGATTGCGAGGGGATAAGATCGCTTTTTACATTTTGTATATTAGAATAGAACTTTAGAAAGCACTATGGTAAAATAAAGTGAAGGTAAATTGAAAGTTATCAAAACAAAGATAAAAACGCAACGTGCATCTTTGATGTGCCAGAGCCGGTAGCCGGCCGTCCTATATAAATAGGGTAAGTAACCTCCGGGGTTGTCCATATTCTTTGTTCAATAAATTTTGGATATTTTATGGACAAAAGTAAATGGAAGATTGACGGTATCATTTTGAAGAACCATTTTGGGTGCAGGCATATTTGGAGCATATTGAAGATGGTAAATTATCTGTGCAAAGGTAACATTTTGGCGTAGAACCAAAAGAATATGAAGTGCAGGGAATATATTCAAAAAATACTATTTCGGTTTGAAATTCAGTCCAGCTAAGTAAGCCATTGTAGGATAGTAAAAAGAAATCCGAAACGGATGCAGCGTTAAGCAAAAAGCAGACGATGGAAACAGGCATTGGCACAAAATCGCAACAGGCGTTGAAATTACAACAGGAACAGAACAAACAGGAGAGTAAAGAAAAAAACGAAAGAAAAAAGAGGCGGAAGAACAGCGAATGTTTGAACTAAAACAGCAAAGAAAAGAGAAAAGCATAAGGGACATTAAAAGTCCTTAGCTTTTCTCAAATCGGGATTTGAGGTATAAAACAATGAGGAAATGTGAAAAGTGTGGAGCAAGTATGAAATTAGATTTAAGACTTAAAGTTAATGGCGGTGGCTGGGATGGTTGTTCGTAGATGAAAAACAAAAGGCGACAACTATAGATGATGTTAGAGTTGCAGTCTGCCCAGAATGTGGTTATACAGAAATGTATTTAGAGGATTTAACGAAATTGAAATCTTAAAAGACAACTTCAGATTTTTAGAATTAAGAAAAACGAAATTTAGGAGGGTCTATAATTGAAATTAGCAGATTTAGCAATAGGTTCTGATTGATAGTGGATTGTCTCTTGTAATATTTGCTGTATTTCTATAGTTTTACTTTCTGACACGGAAGCTGGTTTATTTCTGGATATAATACAGCTCAAAAGTAGAAAAGAAAAATATGATGAAAAGAAGTTATGCAGGACAATGGGAGTTGGAATTCCATTATAGCAATTCTTGCATTAATTATGGGCTTGCTTGAAAAAATATTTTGCCTGCATTTTTGTATATATTGTGGGAATCATTGTAGTTGATGTCGTGGTTATTATCATTTTAGAAACACACTATGCAAAAAGTAATAACTTCTGGTTTGAGGAATTGACTGAAAGGAAGGCATTATATGTCTATATTTATATTATTTTGACTTTGCAATGGCTGATGCGATTTGCTTTAATGGGGTTTTATAGGTCAAGCTGCAAATCAAGTCTGCTATAATATGAAAGCAGCAGAAGAACGAAAAATATGATGAAAATGCTATGTAGGCGGAAAGAATGATGTTTATGTCAATTTTTATTGCTGGAATGATTATAGATATTTGGCATATAGGAATCGGTTGTTTAATTGCATGGGCGATATGGTTTGTTATGTGTATTCTGCTACTTATGGATAGACATAAAAGAGAAGGTTAATTTATAGAGGAATAGAATGCTTTGTGAAAATACCGTTTATTTGTTTTAGACATACCGATGTCCGGTTGAAATTAGCGGATTCTCGCTTTATGTCGTGGTAATTTGATACATATTGGTAAGCTGGAAGAGAGGTAGACACACACAAAAAGATTGAGCTTTTTAAAGCAATGTCAAAGAAAAGAATCTTACGAGCAGCTTGCCGAGAAGTTTGAGGTATCTGCAAGAACTGTTTCCAGATGGGGAACAGGAGTTTCCCAAACTTAAAGATACCACCACAAAACCCACGCTTACATAACTTCCAAACAATACAATTTTGGAGGTAAACCCTATGAAAAAACTGATTTCCTGCGAATACAACTTCGATAACTGCTGTGTGGAACTGAAATTCACCGATGGCAGCATGATTGCGATTGATACCATTGCCGTTGAGAACGAGGTTGCCCGTAATATGTACGAACGTTCAGAACTTGACTATCTGATCTACAATGCTCCTTTGGAGTATGCTGACCTAATTTTGAACGGTGATCCCGAAACATATCTGAAAACTGTAACGGAATACAAACCATTGGATAATTGATTTTGAGCCGTCTATAGTGCAGACTATGGGCGGCTTAAAAATCGCATAGCCGATGAAAGACAAACATTTTTATATATTTTGAAAAAATCCCCTTGCGTAAGGTATTGCTTGTGACGCTGCGTAATGATGTAAAATAAGCAGCGTAAGGAGGTGAAAGCTATGTCAAAGTACACAACTGGAGAAATTGCAAAGCTCTGCGGCGTTTCTGTGAGAACGGTGCAATACTATGATTCGAGAAACATTCTCGTCCCCAGCGAACTATCGGAGGGCGGTCGCCGTCTTTATTCTGAAGATGATCTGAAGCGGATGCGGATTATCTGCTTCTTGCGTGAAGCGGGTCTTCCAATCAACAGTATCGGTGAGCTGTTCGCCGAGGAACATCCGGAAAAGATAATTTCCATTTTGCTGGATCAACAGGAGCAAGCACTTCGGGAAGAAATAGCTGAAGGACAGAAAAAACTCGGTATCATTGAAAACATCAAACGTGAGCTGAAAGAAGTTGAAAATTTCTCCGTTGAATCTATCGGTGATATAGCATATGTAATGAAAAACAAAAACAAGTTAAGGAAGATGCGTTGGCTCATGGTGCTTACAGGCATCCCCGTAACCGCACTACAATGGACATCTATTATTTTATGGATTACTAACGGTCTTTGGTGGCTGTTCGCTATTTGGGCGTGTGTGGCAATACCGTGGGGCATTGCGGTTTCGATCTATTATTTCAAGCATGTTGCCTATATTTGTCCCGAATGTCACGAGGTATTCAGTCCCCGTTTCAAGGAATTGTTTTGGGCGTACCACACACTGAAAATGCGCCGTCTGACTTGTCCGAAGTGCGGACATAATGGACTGTGCATTGAAGTATACGCAGAAAAGGGTGGTGCAAACAATGTCTAAATATAAGAAACCGTTATTGTTCGCCCTCTGCCTTTTGCCGATTGCGATTATTGCAGGAATTTTCGTAGGTTTTTGTCAATTAGACACCTATTCTGAGGAAATAATTGCCGAAGTGGTTGCCGAGCTTGGAAGCACAGATATTTTAATTGTGGTTGCTGCGGTGCAGACGGTAGGCTATGCACTATTCTGTGGATTCTTTGGTTATATTCTTGCAGATAAAATCGGGCTCTGGAAACCTATTCAATTTGAGAAAAGAAGCTTAATTGTTACGTTTGTAATCTCCGTAGTCGGTGGTATTGTATTCAGTCTTGACCATTGGGTATTTGGCAGTATGATTGACGGCATTCAAGCTGCTAATGTCGCAGGTTTGACCGTGAGCGGTGTGATTGCATCTGTTCTGTACGGCGGCATCATAGAGGAAGTGATGCTGCGGTTGTTCTTTATGTCGCTGATTGCCTTTATTGTGTGGAAATTGTTCTTCAAGAAACTCGACAAGGAGAACATTCCAACAAGTGTGTTCGTAGTTGCAAACATTGTTGCGGCACTTCTTTTTGCCGCAGGACATTTGCCGGCTACAATTAGTATTTTTGGCATATTGACACCTCTGATCTTATTCCGTTGCTTCCTGCTCAACGGTGGATTCGGACTTGCATTCGGTTGGTTGTATCGCAAGCATGGGATTGTTTATGCAATGATGGGGCACGCATTGTTCCATATCGTGAGCAAGTTGATTTGGCTTATTTTTATCTAAGTGTTCATAATGAACAAACCGCTGCAATTTCCATCCCCTTATCGGATGGAAGTTGCAGCAGTTTTTCTGTTTTATGGATTCTGTTGTTTTTGCTTTAACATTTCATTGAGTTTTTCCGTACTCCTTTTGGTTATGGAATAAATGATCGCCCAAATCACGACATAGCCCACAACAAAAATAGCCGAGAAAACTACAATGGGCATTACACCCCAAACGAGCCAATCGTTGAGTAGATAAGTGCCGAGGTAGCTGATATATAAAACGCTACCGTGAATCAAAATTGCCACCATCAAGGGTAGCCGTTCGATTTGATAAATGGCATTCATCCGCCTGCAATAAAAGCAAGTGCGGTTATTGAAAAGATTCCAATGCAGACCTGATTTACGGTTAGAGTATCTATGGCAGCGGTCTGTTGCAAAATCAGATAGAGTATCGCTAAAATGATGGGACCCATGCCGCAAGCTACAAAACCTCGGCGCAAAAACTCCAAAACAAATTTTCTCATATTCCTTCATACCTCCTTCTGATTTCCGCAAAGCAGCGTCTGGAAACATATTCCCGATAGCCACATTGAAATACGGCATCCACACCGCCGCTGAACACCGCATCAAATCGCAGAATACGATGCTCATTTGCAAGGGTTGATTTGTTGATGCGGATAAAGTAAGAGGGTAGGAAATCCTCTAAATCACGAAGCCTGTCTTTGAGCGAAAAGTGGTTACCGCCTGTATCAATGGCAATCACTTTTCTGTTAAGAATGGTGATACATTCGATTTCTGAAAATGCCAGTTTCCGTATCTCATCATCCCTGTATCCCATAATGTAGTCCTCACCGGAATAACTACAGACAAGGTTCTCGATTTGCTGTGTTAGAGAAGAAGGAGCATGAACGACTGCTATAATTTCTTCTTCTGCGTTTTTGTCGATAATGAGCTTATATTTCATCTCCTCAATCCTTACTGTTTTTTCATTTGCCTGAGAAAGCAGAATACGGCAATAACCGTTATCAATACACCATACAGCAAAACGGGTAGAATGTGCGTTGCTGCAAGTTCAAAATTACCGCTGAATAGTGCTTTTTCCAATTTGGCTGCGTGCATAAAGGGCAGCGCATTGGCAATTTTCTCAAATGCCCCTCCCACAAGCTCCAGATCAAACCACACACCGGAAAGCCATGCAGAGAGATTGGTCAGCAATGCCCCACATATACCGCCAACCTGCTTCACACCAAAAACGCTACCGCATAAAAGTCCCAAAGAAATATTGAAAACAGCCATAGGGATGATGCCGATGACAGCATACACGATATTTGCGCTGACAGTCAGCCCCAACGGAATCGCAAACAGATAGCAGATCAGAACCTGTCCGATAGCAATAGGCAATAGCGGGAGCATATAACCCATGATAAAGTCAAATCCCGTAAGCGGAGTAGTATACAATCTCTGCAAGAGGGCGCTTTCCCGGTCTTTTGCGATCAGTGTTGCGGAAAACAGAGTCATAAACGATAGTCCGAATACGGTAATGCCCGGAGTCAGTGTGTCGATTTCAAACAGGCTCACGGGGATATTAGCTTGCATCGCACTAAGCAGTACCAGCAAAACCAAAGGGAAGCCCAGACCGAAACCAAGGTTGATCGGATCACGCAAAATCTCTTTTGAACATCTTTTGGCAAAAGTCATCATTCTCATACCGCAGCATCCTCCTTCACAATAGAAACGAACGCTGTTTCAAAATCGTTTGTTCCAGCTATTGCGTTCAGTTCTGCTACCGTTCCTACTGCAAGAAGTCTGCCGCTTTTCATAATGCCAATGCGGTCAGAAAGAGCCTCGGCTTCTTCCATGTAATGTGTGGTCAGAATGATTGTTACTTTGCCTTTCAGCGAACAAATTGCTTCCCAAAGTTCGTGCCTTGCAATGACATCCAAGCCAAGGGTAGGTTCGTCCAAAAATAGAATTTGCGGTTCACCAATCAGTGCCATGGCGATGCTGACACGGCGCTGCCAACCGCCGGATAACTTACCAGCTTTTCTCTTCAAAACGGTATCCAAGGAAAATTGCCGAGAAAGCTCTCCAATCTTTGCTTCCGTTTTTTCTTTGGAAAAACCGTGAATGCCACAGATCAGCTCCAGATTTTCTTTCACGGAAAGGTTTGGCGCAACTGCCGTTTCCTGTGGCGATACACCGATCAGCCGCTTTACCTGCTCCGGCTCTTTGGTAATGCTGTAGCCGCCCACCATGGCATCACCCTCAGTAGGAATGGTCAGACAGGAAAGCATTTTGATGGCAGTGGTCTTTCCTGCACCGTTCACACCCAGCAGAGAGAATAATTCACCCTGCTGAATTTCTAAATGAAGCTTGTCCACGGCAGTAAGATTTTTGTATCGCTTAACAAGCTCCATGGTTTTAATCGCTTGCATATGTGTTATCCTCCATTTTGTTTTTGCTGGTATTATTATAGCAAACGAAAATGGAGAAATGTTGATTCCTGTCTGTTCGGTCATTTCCGATGTCTATTCGGTTCTCCTGCTTGAGCCGCAGCATCGAAACAGGATTATTTTCTGATGCATTGGTTCAGAAAATAATCCTGTTTGTATTTTCTGAGGAAATGTATCAAACTGCATTTTTACAGTTTGGGTACCGTTTTCGAGGAAAATATATGAGGTGTCCAGAGGGGTGAAATCCCTTGGCTCTGGGTTTCCAATAGGGGCGAGCAGCATCCCTGTTGGCACACGATTTTCCTTGGAAAGTCTAGTGTGTTATACCTTTTGCGACCGCTGACGCTGGAAAGGGGCTGTCACCGTACCGGACAGACAGTTTCAAGCGGCAGCAGAACAGGCGGATTTTGTGGGCTGAAAGCTACAAAAGACAAGGAATTTGCCATGAGCAAAATCCGGCTGTTCGGGTGTAGTTGGCATTGGAAATCTTGTAGCCATGCGGAAAGATTTTCGATGTCAACGGGGGCGCAAGAGGTATATAAAAACCCGCCGCAGCGACTAACCCTCGCATCGTACTTTCTCCATTTCCAACTCAAAGGGAATCGTCAATTTCTTCGGCAGCTCGTTTATGGAAAACTCCAGAATTTTGCGGATTGCGATTTTGGCAAAGATATTCGTTCTGCTCATATCCCCGTCTGCCGGTTTTACGATCTCGGCAGTTCCGGCAGAAAAGTCAAAACGGATTTCGCCCCATTCATCGTCGTTGTTGGCATACCGATGTACTGCTTTGTACTCGTATGCAGCGGCGGCGATTTTTTTGTTTTTGTCGGTCAGATTCAATTCCACCACACCGAGAACACCGGCATCCACCAATAGTCCTGTCAGCTTGTCCACGATCTTTTTGTAAGCTCGCTCTGCGCCGCTGGTGGTGCTGTACTCGTAAGCGGTGGCAAGCTGTTCAAAGGAATAACGCTCGTCCCAAGGCATCACCCGTCCGCAATTCATACAGATAGCGTTTCTCTTTTCAAGGAAGAACTTTTCCTTTCGGCTTAGCTTGTCAAAGGCTGCTTGCACCGCATCGGCACGAACACCGTTCCAGAGAATATCCGCATAGTTCCAGCTATCGTCACGGGTAACATCCTCGCCCGTTTCCTCGCTGTCCTCGTCCTGCATGGTCGAATAGAACGGAACACGGCTGCGGTTCTGCCTTGCAAGGGTCAGATACTCGGCGGCAGTTTCTTCGGTGCAGTTCTGCTCGTCTGCGTATTCAGCAATGACTTCCTTTGCGCTCTTGCCGGAATTGTTGTAAAGCCATGCAATGCCACGGGCGGCTTTGTATTCGTCCAGCGATTTGAATGAGCCGACTTCTTCCTGTCGGCGGCAATCCAGAAGTGCGTTGCCGATGAAGTAATGGGCATAGGTCAGAAAGTCTGCGCCCTTGTCGGGAGCGTAATTCGGCAAACACTCCAACATGGCAAGAACACAACTGAACTTGTAATCCAGAAAACGCAGAGGGTCATATCTGTCAATGCCCTCGGTCAGCAGAAAGCGGTACACTCGCTTGTTCAGCCTTGGCTCGTAGTGATGGAGAAAGTATGTAAAGTAATTCAGATCATTTTCACGGACAGCGGAAATGATGTAATTATTGATGTCCTCCACCTTGGGCGGCGCAGGATCAAGAAGGAAGATGCGCCCTGCCTGTCGCATGGTCATAGCTCCGTCCTGCACAGTAAATTTCGCTGTGTTGACATATTCATCGGTATTCCAGAAGCGTTCTTCGGACATTAGGCGCACCTCCTCTCAGTAAATTCTGAATATTCTTATAAGCTATTGATGTATTCGGCGTATTCCGCAGGATGATTGATAGAATACTCGCCATGATACAGCTTATCTTTGATGAACAGTGTGCTGCCCGGTATCATTTGATGCAGCTTTCGGGCTGACGAAATCATATTGGATTGCTCTCTTGCGCCGACAACAACGGTTACTTTTGCTGTAGTCCTGCTGATTTCTTCTTTACAGGAATAGCTTGTATTGGCTTTCATAAATGCGATCATATCCTGCTTAGATATTTTACAGGTATCCTCAAAATAATCAGCGAACAAATCTGACTTGATTTTCAGCGACTTGAATTGCAGTTTAGCAAACCACTTTTTTTTGATAAGTCCGAAACTCATATCAAACATCGGCTTTATCAAAGTATTCGTAAGCTTTGAGGGTATAACACAGGCACTCTCGATAATGGCATATTCGCAAAAGGACGGACGCTGTGCCAACATTTCAACCAAAACTTGTCCACCCAAAGACAAACCGCCTATCAGAAAAATATGTCCTCCCCAATGTTCATCTATGTATTGCAATAGAGCTTCTGCGTTATCTTCAATACTGGTAAAGTTCCGAGAACTTCCTGCATGACCATCCAGAATTGGGAGAATGACGTGGTATCTGTCTTTCAGCAATTCAGCAGCTTCGCTATAATTCCACCAAGATAAACCGCCGCCATGCAAAAGCATAATTGTCTGTTGATTCTCTTTTCCGTATTCAAGTACGTTCATATTAACTGTTCTCCTTGCCGGTCAAAAAGGCATATACCCTGTCGTTGAAGTCCCTGGCTTCTTCATATGCGGCGTGCCCAAACTTCTCATACATATATATTTCGCAACCGAGCTTCTCTGCAATTTCGCTCGAAGCTATACCACTAACCACTTTATCCTGTTGACCACCGATTACAAAGACAGGACATTGAATTTTGTGTAATTCCTCAAAAGCATTACAAGTAAGACAAGCTCTTGCCAATTTTATAAAACGATTAACATCTTTCGGTTTTTGCATGACAGTCAGCAACGGCATAAACGGTTTATATCGCTTTACATAGGCATCGGAATACATACGGATTGCCATATCTTCCACAAGCTCTTTCATATTTCCTTGTTCAGTCAATGCAATCCATTTCTCGATTGTCGATTCGACAACAGGATTGTTCTTGGACAGCGTGACGGCAAGCACCAATTTGTTTACCAAGTCGGGACGATCAATGGCGAGGTACTGTGCAATCATTCCACCCTGTGAAACACCAAATATATCAGCATTCGTAATTCCCAATGTATCCATCGCTACAGCAACATCCGAAGCCATATCTCGTACTGTCATACCCTCAGGAACATCCGGTCTGCGATCAAACAAATACACCGTGTACTCTTTGGCAAAAAGACGATACATATATGCAAGTGATACGGAAGCACCCTTAATGCCACGGGTGTTCAGTCCTTGAATCATAATCAGCTTTTTCTTGCCGCTTCCGAAAGAAATAGTGTCAATTTGCGTATTATACAGATTCAACTTTTTCTCTTTTGCATTATAGAACATAATTGTTTCTCCATATTCAAGTTTTTCTCTTTGCTTCATTCAGCAGCGCCGTCTGCTCCATTTCTTTTTCATAATTGCCTTTGGCGTAGGCAACATCAAAAATCGCACGTTCCAATTTATCTTTCGCAAGCTCTTTCATCACAGCGGCTGTCTGCTCATCCAGAGTGCCACGGTGGAGATACTGCGTAATCGTGTTCATGCGGCGTGTGTAAATCGCCTTAATCGGATGATCGTCCGCAAGCTCTCGCTGTTCTCTGCCTTTGAGATTGCCGATCTGACGGCATGTGCGTCCGAGCTTGTCCCCCGGCGCAAGTCCTCCGCAGTATTTGGTCTGCCTTGCATCGGTGGTCAGAAACCATCTGCCGCAGATGGGACATTTCCTCGGTGCATGACCGACACACAATCCCTCAAACAAATCGGAACGGAACATACCCACAAAAGAAACGTAGTGCATACGCTTCACAAGCTGTGGAATTGTTTTCTCCGGCATGACAGCGGACACATATTGCATCGTAGTGTTGGTCAACTGCATCCACATTGAATTGTCGGGAGATAATGTTTCGTCTTTGGGAAAATGCTCGGCAAAAGTAGCGGCATATCCGTCCGGTGTGCGCTGGCTGTCATGGAGTTTGTGGGCAAAGTCAATCATGCCGCCCTTGAATATTTTCAGCGTGTTTCCAAGCTGAGACATTCCCTGTATCAGCTTCAAAACACCTACAGCGTGACGGTATTTATCATCAAAAGAAGCTGCTGCGCCGATCTCCTGCAATGCTTTGATGTAAGCAACGATATTTTCTATGTGTTCCTCGTCAAAGAGCCGGTGCAGTTCTTTTTCGTCCGTTGCTAAGTCCAGAAACGAGAACGGCTTTGTTTTCTGCAAAAAGCAGATAATCTTCCACAGAGCTTTCTCTGCCGCGGGGAACACAGATACATCCACATTGCCCGTACCGAGCATGAGAATTACTTCGGTCAATGGCTGGCAAAGCGTTGTTAGTTTTGCGATCTGTTCATCGGTGATATTGAGTGCGGCACAGCCAATCGTGCCGATGGGGACGGTCTGCTTGCCGTATGTTACCGTGTCCTGCCAAAAATCAAGTGTCAGCAGATTTTGATTAAGGATGCTCATGTGCCTACCTCCAATCTGTCATGTTTTTTCTTGTAGTCGGACTAATCATATAAATTGTGTTCTACATAGATCATCATTTTATTGTTTTGATACCCATACTCAATCAATCCTACAAGCGGCGCCAATCCAATAAATTCTATTCGTCCAAAGAGAATTGGCAGAAGTACGGACAACAAAAGGATGATACCTAAAAGAACAAACAGTGCTATATGTTCTTTGCGCCACTTCTTCTTGAAATATGCCTTTTTCTCTTCAAATGAAAAGGCACTGCTTTTAGAAACTGCAATAATGTTTTCGTCAGCTTTTTTTCGGAACTCAGCATCAGACATTCTTTCCCCGGCTAATATCTCGTTGATATTGACATGAAATTCCATTGCAAGCAGTTGCAGCATTTCTATGTCCGGCATATAATTTCCATTCTCCCAACGAGAAATAGTCTTATTGGTTACACCAAGTTTTTCGCCCAGTTGCTCTTGGGTTAAATCCGCTTGTTTACGGAGTGAAGCAATGAACTTTCCGATTTTAATTTGATCCATAGTGATCACCTCCGTAAATATTGTATATCAGTTACAGTGAGAATGCTTCCCCACAGACAGCGATTCGCCATAAATGTTTACTTTGAGTGTCATGTTTTTTTATTTCCTCTATTATACCATACGTTTGTGACAAAATATAGAACAACGGCTGATTTTTTCGCCGTATTCATCCAAGATTTTACGCTGTTTTGCGCTGAAACGCCTTGTCATGTTTTTTGAAATGGGCTTGTCATGCCATCAGCACCCTTTTTGCGATTTTCCTCATAATATACACGAGGGGATGAAAAATCGTCCCTTACACTAAGAATTATGGAGGAACTGAATGAATGTATTTGGAACAGTAAAGACAAGCATCAACACAAGAGAAGCGGCGGCGAGGTACGGCGTGGAGGTCAACCGACACGGGAAAGCACTCTGCCCGTTCCATAATGACCGCAATCCAAGCCTGTTTGTGGACGATGACCACTACCATTGCTACGCTTGCGGCGAGCATGGGGACGTGATCGACTTCACAGCAAAGCTCTTTGGTCTGAAATTGTATGAAGCAGCACAAAAGCTGGCATACGACTTCGGCATCACGCAGGACAAGCCGCCCACCAAGGCAATGCAGGAAAAACAGAATAGGAAAAGCGAAGCACAGCGACTCAGAGAAAATGAGAAGCTGTGCTTTTCTGCACTCATGGCGTATATGAAGTTCCTACAGGAGTGGAAAGTGCTGTATGCGCCGAGGACACCGGAGGACGATGTGGACAGCAGATTTTCCGAAGCCTGTCATTGGCTGCCTTATGTGGAGTATCTGGTGGATCTGCTGATTATGGGCGATTCCTATGAGCGCACTGAGGTGATCGACATGATGATGACCGACAGCAAGCTGAAAAAACTGCAAGCGTATCTGAAAAAGCAAATGAAGGAGAGGTTTTATGAGCAAGAAGAAAGATGATTGCATGGAAGAACAGCCGGGGTGGTACAACGGACAGTTTTTGGATGAAGTCGGCTTTTGCTGTGATTTCATCTGCCGTCACCCTATGGTCTGTGTGGGCGGCAAGTTCTTTTCCAAGGAGGGTCGCATCCACGATGAAAACGGCATCAAGAAGCAGATTTACGAAATGCTCCGTCCCTATCTGAAATCGGGGCTGGCGAAAAAATGCTCCAATCTGCTTGAAATGCTCCGCATGGAAGCCTACAAGGACAACCTACCCGTCCATGAGGACAGGCTGCACGTTGCAAACGGCACTCTGTTCGTCAAAGGCGAGTTTACCGAACACAAGGAGTTCTGCCGTAACCGTCTGCCCGTCAAGTATAATCCCGATGCTCCGCAGCCTGTGACATGGCTGCATTTTTTATCGGAACTGTTGGAGGACGAGGACATTCTGACCTTACAGGAATATCTCGGCTACTGCCTTATTCCCACCACAAGAGGACAGACCATGATGCTTCTGAAAGGCAACGGCGGCGAGGGCAAAAGCCGCATCGGTGTGGTGATGCAGGCGATGCTCGGTGCCAATCTCAAAAACGGCAGTATTGCCAAGGTAGAGCGCAGTCCCTTTGCAAGAGCCGATCTGGAACATGAGCTTGTGATGGTGGACGATGATATGAAGATGGAAGCACTCAAATCTACACACTATCTGAAATCCCTTATCACAGCCGAAATGCCGATGGATTTGGAGCGCAAGGGAGAACAGAGCTACCAAGGGGAAATGTACGTCCGTTTCCTTGCCTTCTCCAACGGCGATCTGGAATCGCTCTATGACCATTCGGACGGTTTTTACCGCAGACAGCTTATCTTGTCGGTCAAGAAGAAACCCATTGACAGAGAGGATGACCCGTTTCTTGCGGACAAGCTGGTATCGGAGGTCGAAGGCATTTTCCTTTGGTGCCTGGAAGGTCTGCGTAGGCTGATAGCGAATAACTACCGCTTTTCCGAAAGCAGCCGTACCAAGGACAACCGTGAACAGGCAAGACGGGATGCGGATAATGTGCTGCTGTTCCTGCGCTCGGAAGGATATATCCGTCTGAAAGCGGACAGCACCATTACCTCTGCCGATCTGTACGCCATTTACTGTATCTGGTGCGACGATAACACCTACAAGCCGCTGGCAGCACGAACGGTCAGCATGACCCTAAAGAAACACGCAGACGAGTTTGGTCTGGAGCATGACAACCACATCACAAATTCCCTCGGCAAACAGGTCAACGGCTTTTGGGGCATTGAGGCGTTGATCTCGCCGGGAATTTTGTAACTGAACTCAAATTTATCCATCCATCTATCCCATCCATCCGAAAAGGCTGTTTCTCGGATAGATGGATGGATAGGATGGATGTTTTCAAGTTCAGCCGTTAAATTACGGAAAAATATCAAGTTCCCAAATTGGGAACTTGCCTCAAGCGTAACACATCAATTTCAAGGCAGAAATCGGGCATCGAAAATCAAGCCTTGTGTAATCCGTGAAGATTTATACCGCAGGAAATACAGAAATCATCATTCGGTGATTTACGAAACAGCAAAGCCACTTCACGGAACTGTGGTGTTTCTTCCTGTTCGGTCTGCTCTCCCACAAAACCGTAAACCCGATAGGGTGCTGTTATGAACAGGACTACGCAGAGCGAAATTTGAGAGGAAAACACCATCTTCAAAAATGTCATTCAGCGGTGACGGCGGTTCACCGCACAGAAAACCAATATCACGAATTTATGGAGGAATTTTTTATGAAGTCGAATCTGAGAAATGAAATCAAGTCGTACATTGTACGGCAAGGCATGACCATGCAGGAGGTCGTTGACCTGTTATCGGATGAATACGGATGGAGCGACAGCGTTTCCAATCTATCCAACAAGCTCCAGCGTGAATCGCTCCGCTATACCGAAGCGGTACAGCTTGCCGACGTGCTGGGCTTTGAAATCGTATGGAGAAAGAGGGGTGATCGCTGATGGCAGCACCGCAGTATGCAATTTTACGCTTTGCCAAGTACAAGGGACCGGAGATCAGCGGCATTGAAGCTCATAACGAGCGCACCAAGGAGAAATACGAAAGTAATCCCGACATTGACCCTACCCGTACACACCTTAACTTCCATCTTATCAAGCCGGAACGCAAGTACAGAGCAGAATCCGAAAAGCAGATTGCAGAAGCAGGATGCCGCACACGCTCCGACAGCGTTCGTGTGGTGGAAGCTCTGATAACCGCAACACCGGAGTTCTTTAAGGGCAAGAAACGGGCAGAAATCAAAGAGTTCTTCAATGAAGCATTGGAGTTCATCAAGCAAAATCAAGCGCCCGAAACCATTATATCTGCCGTGGTGCATCTGGACGAGAAATCGCCCCATATGCACCTTTGTTTTGTCCCTCTGACAGAGGACAAGCGTTTATGTGCCAAGGAGATTTTGGGGAACAAAAAGAAACTGACACAATGGCAGGATAAATATTGGGAACACATGGTAAAGAAATATCCCGATCTGGAGCGTGGCGAAAGTGCCAGCGAGACCGGGCGTGACCATATCCCTACGAGAGTATTTAAGCAAATGGCACGTCTGAACAAACAGCATGACAAACTCGTGGAAATGCTCTCTGATGTAAAGCTCACCAATTACAAGGACAAGACCGCACAGGTAGTTGCGTTTTTGGAGAAATATATCCCCGATGTTGCCGCCATGGAAACGCAGATGAAGAAATACGAAAAGTTCTTCAAAACCGCAGACGGCAAGCAGAAAGCGTTAGAGAAGAAAAATGCCGATCTGTCCGCTGCGTTGGAAAAGAGCGAACAGCAGAGTACGCTCAAAAAGTTGCAGGAAGCCAGACTTCTGAACGACTACGAGCGTATCAAGGGTATTCTTGACCGCATCCCGCCGGAGATTATCAAGGAATACACACACCGCAGTACACAGAAACACGATATTAACCGATAAGAAAGGATTTTTGCCTATGAAGAAGAAAACAAAACCTATACCGTAACCCAGCTTAACAAGATGATGATGCGTGATGACCTCTTTAGGGGAGATCATTGAAGCCTGTGCGTTTATTGACATCTGCGACTGCTACGAGCCGATGTTCTATCCTCCCAAGGAGCAGGCGGACGAATGGCGCAGGATGCGTGGAGAATATGAGCCGGAGCCTACCGTTGAGAATACTTCGTTCTATGTCACCGAGCCTGACGGAACGAAGTATTTTTATTGCGGCAACACCCGCACAAGGGTATCCGAGTTCTTTTCTCCCAACGGCAAGACCATGGACGCTCTGATTGAAAATGTTGTCCGCTTCGCCGCAGGAAAAACCGTGTCCGCATAAATTTCGGAGAAATGTTAACAGAATCGAATTGAATCAGACCCACGCTTACGGTATAATATACTCAGCGAAGTATTGTAAGCGTGGGTTGTTTCACGAACAGGAGGATTTTTAATGAAACAACCGTACAATACAGCACTATATATGAGACTGAGCCGTGATGACGAGAATTATGGCGACAGCGTATCCATCGAAACCCAGCGCACCATTTTACAGCAGTTCGCAAAGGACAACGATCTTCATGTGGTTGGTGAGTACATCGACGACGGATGGAGTGGGACTACCTTTGAAAGACCGAATTTCAAGCGAATGATGGCAGATGTGGATGCAGGACGAGTAAACTGCATTGTCACAAAAGACCTCAGCCGCTTCGGACGTGACCATATCATGGTCGGCTACTATCTGGAATATGAGTTTCCGGACAAACAGGTGCGATATATCGCCGTGTCCGAGAACGAGGATACCAAGAAAGGCTTATCCGATTTCGTTCCTTTCAAAAATCTGTTCAATGAATGGTTTGCTAAGGACACCAGCCGCAAGGTCAAGACCGCACTTCACGCCAAGTATGCGGCGGGAGAACGAACCTTCACCTATGCGCCCCTTGGATATATCCGACATCCCGAAGTCAAGAACGCCATTGTGATTGATGTAGAAACCCGCTGGATTATCGAGAAAATCTTTGACCTTGCCTTTCATGGAGCCGGTGCTGCCAAAATCGCAAGAGTATTGGTGGAAGAACAGGTTCCTACTGCCGGATGGCTGAACTATCAGCGATATGGGACATTCGCTCATATCTACGAGGGCGCACCGGAAGAAAAGTCCTATGCGTGGACACTGGCACAGGTAAAGAGCATCCTAAAAGACGAAACCTATATCGGCAACAGCGTACACAACAAGCAGACCAATATCTCTTACAAGAACAAGAAAAAGGTACGCAAGCCGCAGGAGGAATGGTTCAGAGTGGAGAATACCCACGAAGCCATTGTTTCCAAGGAAGTCTTTGAACAGGTGCAGGAGCAGATCGCCAGCCGCCGCAGACAGCAGAAAGACGCTACCACGCAGATCTTCTCCGGTCTGGTGAAGTGTGCGGACTGCGGATGGTCGATGCGTTTCGGTACGAACAGCCAGAACAAGACACCGTACAGCCATTACACTTGCAGCCAATACGGACAGGGGTTAAGACAATGTTCTGCCCACTATATCCGCTATGACTACCTCTACCACTACGTTCTGACAAGAATACAGGATTTGTCGAGACAGGCACAGGTGGATGAACAGGCACTTCTGCATCGACTGCTGAAAGCGAGTGACCAGGAGCTTGCCGCCAATGCCAAAAGGCAGAGCGCAGAGCTTACAAGAGCCGAGAAACGCAGAGCAGAGGTTGACCGCAAGTTTGCGAAGCTGTACGAGGACTGGTCGGACGGACGCATCACGGAATACAACTTCAACATGATGTCTCAGAAATATCAGACCGAGCAGCAGGAGCTTGTCGAGAAGATCAAAAGGCTGACTGCCGAGCTTGAATCTGAAAAGCAAACAACTGTCGATGCGGAGACCTGGATTTCTCTTATCAAGCAGTATGCCAATCCTACCGAACTGACAGCGGAGCTTCTGAATACGCTGATTGAAAAGATCGTCATTCACGAAGCTACCACCGTGGACGGTATGCGTGAGCAGGATATTGACATCTACTACCGCTTTATCGGCAAAATTGAGTAAAAACAAAGATATGAGTGCCTATGCAAGTAGGCGTAGGCACTCGTACATAACCAATATCTTTAAGTGCGGGAAACGGGGGTTAATATGCCAGATATTAGTCTATTAGTTGATATTGCAGGATTTTCAATGTGAGTATTCCTGAAATCATCAATGGAGAAAGGAAAAGCGAGATTATGGAAAAAGAAGTAAAAGAAGTTGCAGAAGCAATGTCTAATTATGCAGGTGCAGAAAAGTCAGTAATATTAAAGAGGGTAAAATTGATAAGTATTATAGGGCTAATATCTTTAGTTATAGGATTAGTTATGGGAGCAATTAATTATGATTCTATGATTCCGATATACGAGTGTATGAAAGGAACATGTTTAGGCTTAGGTGTTGGAGCGTTGGCTACAATGGTTCTTTATACAACAGGTATACTTGAAAAAATAAAAAATAGAAAGTCGAAACAAATGAAAATAGTAGCAATTTTTGGTTCCGGAATAATAGCAATATGTATTATTGTATCTTTGATATTAACAATTATTGAATTCTTGAGTTAGAGATAAACATAAAATTGAAATTTTTCTGTACGATACACAGATAACTTCTAGTTGTTTAAACTTCCCTATAATTTAATAGAGCAGACGGCATTTTAGTTATGCTGTCTGCTCTATTATAATATATTCGCGACTATTCAAAAGTCCTGCTAATTTACCATCATCTTTTCAATTGTTCCACCGCACAGTACATGCCCATCCTGATAGAATACCGCTGCCTGCCCCGGTGTCATGGCGCGCTGCGGCTCGTCAAATACGCATTTTATCATGCCGTTTTCCATAGGTGGTTAGTGTACAGTCAGCTCCCCTGTGAGTAGCGTACCTTTCTCTATGCTGCGAGTGCCCGGAGTGATGTGCCCTGCGCCATATAGTTTATATCGCTGATATAACAGGTGTCTGAGAAAAGTGACTCATTTGTGCTGATTACGACCTCATTTGTTGCCGGACGCAGCTCCTTCACGAATAAAGGTATTGCGGCTGTAATTCCAAGCCCTTGCGCTGTCCGATAGTATAGTGGATGAGGCCCTTATGACGGCCAAGAATGTATTGCCCGATTCATCCACGAAATTTCCCGGCTCATAGGTTTTGCCTGTCTCATTCTCGATGAATGAGGCATAGTCGGATCCGGCACGAAGCATATGTCCTGCTGTCGCTCTTTGTGCGCCACCGGCAGACCGGCTTCCTCTGCGATACGGCGGATTTGTGGCTTTTCATACTCTCCCACAGGCATCAACGTGCGACGTAGCTGCTCCTGTGTCAGATTGTAAAGCGCATATGTCTGGTCCTTTCCGCTGTGACTGAGTTGGCTATGGTGTATCTGCCGTTTGAAGCTGTGCTATGCGGGCATAATGGCCTGTTGCTATATAGTCTGCTCCTATCTCGAGCGAGCGGTGAAGCAGCGACTCCCATTTCACATAACGGTTGCAGGCGATACATCGGATTTGGCGTGTATGCGCGCTCATATTCGGACACGAAATAGTCTATGACGTATTTCTTGAAATCAGCCTTGAAGTTCATCACATAATACGGAATATCAAGCACTGCTGCCACTCGTCTGGCGTCCTCCACTGCGGATAGCCCACAGCAGCCGCCCTCCTGTGACTGTTTAAATACATCCTCGTCCTGCCATATCTGCATTGTGACTCCGATGACGTCGTATCCCTGTTCCTTTAATAAATATGCCGCTACTGACGAATCCACTCCGCCCGACATTCCTACTACAACCTTCTTTTTCATTAATAGTCTTCCTCAGGCGCCTCTTCCTTCTCGCTGATATCGTTTACAGGCTTCTCAAGTCCCTCGATCTTGATACCGTTTTTCTCTGCGTAATCCCAGAGTGCCGCATGGATTGCCTCCTCTGCGAGAAGTGAGCAGTGTACCTTTACAGGTGGAAGTCCGTCAAGTGCCTCCATAACTGCCTTGTTTGTAACCTCAAGCGCCTCCTGGATTGTCTTGCCCTTTACGAGCTCTGTTGCCATACTGCTTGTTGCAACTGCTGCGCCGCATCCGAAGGTCTTGAATTTGGCCTCCTGAATAATGCCGTTGTCATCTATATCCAGATACATTCTCATGATGTCTCCGCACTTTGCGTTTCCTACTGTGCCGACACCACTTGGATTCTCCATCTCTCCTACGTTTCTTGGATGGTTAAAATGGTCCATTACCTTTTCACTGTATGCCATGTCCTTAGTTCCTCCTAATTTTCATGTATATATTAATGTTGTGATAGTCACTATAATTTCTTGACCTGATCATTTATGCCTCAGATTTGCCGTTTTTCTTTACAAAATCCTCGTATAACGGTGACATACTTCTGAGCCTTGCTATGATTTCCTTTAACTTGTCCACTGTATAGTCGATATCCTCAAGAGTGGTCTTCTCTGATAATGTAAGACGCAGTGAGCCGTGTGCTATCTCATGTGGCAGTCCTATTGCAAGGAGCACATGTGATGGGTCGAGTGAGCCTGATGTGCAGGCTGAACCTGAGCTACCGCATATGCCTGCCTGATCAAGCAGGATAAGCATTGACTCTCCCTCGATGAATCTGAAGCAGAAGTTTGCATTGTTTGGCAGTCTGTCTGTTC
>SCPN01000206.1_pt1 | contig 37126 bp, 44 predicted proteins | sample 6106831 | NCBI WGS metagenome assembly SCPN01 (sample SAMN10720447, study PRJNA508395) | human gut metagenome | isolation source: Participant 1, 0 month | reverse complement strand
GACAGCTTTTAATGATGGTATGTCAGCTATCCAGAAAATTACAAGCTATGATGAATATGCGCTTGCGCTTATTGATCTTATGTTACCGGATATAAGCGGGATGGAGATTATTAAGATAATTCGTAAAGTCAGCAAGATACCAATTATTATTATTACTGCTAAAGACAATGATATAGACAAATCATTAGGATTGAATTTGGGTGCTGATGATTATGTGGTAAAACCTTTTTCACTCATTGAGCTTACTGCTAGAATAAAGGCTAACATCAGACGAGCAAGAACCTACCAGGCGTTACCGAATAATTCAATTATCAAAATTAAAGATATAGAAATCGACCCTCATAGTCACATGGTTCAGCGCAAAGGAGTAACCATAGATTTAACGCCAATTGAATTTCAAATTTTATACATTTTAGCAAGCCATCCGGGGCAGGCTTATTCAAAGGAAAGGCTATATGAACTGATTTGGAAAGAACCATATTTTGGAAATGAAAATGTGTTGAATACACACATCAATCGTCTTCGCTTGAAATTGAAGAGCAATGCAGAAGACAGTACAGCCTATGTTAAAACTTTATGGGGCATTGGATATAAGATGGAGGAGAAATAGATGATGATTTTATTTGTGGTTCTTTCATTTGTTATGGTTTTTATATTGATCTGGCAACAGATACAGCATAAAAATTAGTACGAGAAATTGATTATATTACAAGTAGTTGATACTATTTCGTCATTTCTGAAACTTTGTACATTTTATACCTACAGATAATGATAGTATCAAGAAATTAAGCCACTTAATACTGCTTCAGGTTTTATACAAAAAAGTCACAATTTGAGCAGAGTAAACAGGCAATGGCGAAAGTCCTTACAAACATCTCTCACGACATCCGAACTCCACTCACTGTTCTAAAAGGAAATAGTGAAATGCTTTCCAATATAACAAACACTTACTCTGCATCTGAAAATGTTCATGCTATGGCTGTTAAAATAGACCAAAAGGCTGATGATTTAATCTCAACAATTAACGACTATTTTACAATGTCTAAAATAACTTCTGGAGATTTTTCTATTAAAATGAAAAAGGAAAATATATCAAGGATTTGCCAAGATACAATTTTGGACTACTATGACCTTCTTGAACAGAAACAATTTGAAGTCAATATTCAGATACCGGATACACCGATTTTTGCCTATACAGATAACGAGGCGTTACAACGCATTTTAAAAAATCTGATAGACAATGCCATCCGACATGGTGGTGATGGTAAGTATATTTCTTTAAGGCTCATCACATCAAATGGAAAAAACATTATTGAAATAGAAGATCGAGGAGATGGGATATCACCACAGCAGCAAAAACAGATCTTTGAAAGGAATTATACAACAGCCCGAAAAACTTCCGGCAGTGGTTTGGGGCTTTCAATTTCAAAATGTCTTGCTGAACAAATTGGGGCAGACTTAGAAGTTTATAGTGTACAAAATGAGCAAACTATTTTCTCAATCATCTTGAAAAAGTTAGAAAATCGTTAGATTTATGACAGAGAAAAGAGAAGTCCATTTTGTATAATGGCAGCTATAAAGGAGGCACACAAAATGGATTATATTATGGAAACCGTAGGTTTGCGAAAAGCCTACAAAGATAATATTGTTGTAGACGATGTAAATATGCATATATCTAAAGGGGCAATATATGGCTTTGTTGGTCCAAACGGCGCAGGAAAAAGCACGGTTATGAAAATGATTTTGAGTCTTATCCAGCCAGATGCTGGAGAGGTTCAGCTTTTAGGCGAAAAAGTTACCAGTCACAGTTATGAAATATTCAAAAAGGTTGGTTCTATTATTGAGAATCCATACTTTTACGATAAAATGACTGCCAGACAAAACTTAGAGCTGCACTGTGAGTATATGGGATTTCCCAACAAGGAACGAATCGATGAGGTTTTGCATTTGGTGGACTTGCAGAATGTCGAGAAAAAACAAGTTTGTCATTACTCGTTGGGTATGAAACAACGACTTGCTATTGCAAGAGCTATTCTGGCAAAGCCAGAATTTTTGATTTTAGACGAACCGATCAATGCTTTAGACCCTGAGGGTATTCGTGAAATGCGAACCCTTTTTCAACGGCTAAATCAAGAAGATGGAACAACTATTTTTATATCCAGCCACATTCTATCCGAAGTGGATCTTCTTGCTGATACGATTGGAATTATTCAACACGGAAAACTCTTAACAGAATTACCTATCGAAGAAATCCATAAGCATCAAACAGATTATATCAGCTTGCAGGTTGACGATGTGACTCGTGTTGCTGCACTGCTTGAAAACATGAGAATCACGAATTTTAGTGTATTAGATAAAGAATTTATCCACATTTATGATTCTGATATTTCAGGTAAAGCTCTGTCAAAAGCCATCATTGAGAACGGGATTGGTTTGGAGAGCATGGGACGCAAGCAAGACACACTGGAAGATTTCTTTTTCCAGCTTACAGAGGAGGAAAAATGAGATGACACATTTGATCAAACTGGAACTGAAAAAATTTGGTATTGCACAAAATATTATCTTTATGTTTGCCGCAATTCTTTTCAGCATCCTTTTCATTACAATATCTTTATGGGATAGCATGACAGACCCCAAACAGGTCAAAGACACATTTGAAAGCACATACCTTGTCATTGGCTTATTGATGTCATTCATTTTTCTTGTGTACTCGTCGGTCTTAACGGCAAAGCTGGTTATTGGAGAATATAATCATCGAACAATTACGATTATGTTTTCTTATCCTTTAAACAGAATAAAATTGATTGCCAGCAAATTAACTATAATCATGGTTTATACAGCGATTTCAATGACGATTGGATATATCTGTTGTAGCAGTTATATTATATTTGCGGATAAATCCTTTAATATGCTGGATGGAACATTTCAACCATCAATGCTCCGAACATGGATACCAATGGCAATAACCACTGTGATTATATGTATGGTGCTGTCTCTGTGGTCATTTATTATTGGCATGATCAGAAAATCTGTTCCTGCAACAATCGTTACTTCTTTGATTGTTATTGTGTTACGGCAAGTTATTATCACCAAAAACACAACCAATCAGGAGTCCATAATGCAAGTTATCTTAGTTGCTATTGTTACCGTCATTGCTACACTACTTATCTTTAAAAGAAAAGTGCCTGAACTATATTGATTATTTCTATTTTTACAAATGGTAAAAGAAAAAGCCGTCGCAAAGCAGATTCAATTTCATGTATTTATATAACGGCGGCTTTGATTTTTAAAGTCAATGTTTTTAGTGATTACACAAACAGATGACAACTTACATGTATGTGGTAGCTGACGTAAGTTTGGATTATTTTAAAAGATTTCCAATGAATCTTCCGCATCTACCCACATCTGCATATTCCCATCCAGATATAATCGTACATATTCAAGCGGTTCATCAATTGCAAGTGCATTTAATGCACAATCTGAGCCAGGCGTAGTTTTTAAATTCTTTTCTGCTTCCCAACAGTCAATGCGGAGCATATAGCTCGCAGAGGTATAAACATCAACACTATTACGTTGTGGATTGTATTCTGCAAATATTGTTCTCATTGTATCAAATCTCCTTATCATTCAATCAATCATTTCTTACAAAAATCAGAAGCGTTTCAATCAGTTCACCATGTCATTTTCATTTTGTGCTATAATGTGTTATCAGTTTTTTTGCCCTTGTATTTGCCCTTATCAGAGTTCGTAAACACTGGTGGGACGATATAACACAAGGGAAACAATAAGGGAAAGCTCACCTGCGCCAAACTTAGTGTTTTCAAAGGCTTGAGAGATATTTGATAATAAAATATAACAATTATTAAATCCCTTGGAATACATGAAATCTCAATTCAAGTTTATAGGGATGATACAACAATTATTTTGCATGGAAAAAGAATCCGACGGGAAAGGAAAAATTATTTACCACAACACAGAAAAGTTTTGAATATAAGCATAAAACCACTACAATTAATATTGAAGAAACGCACATAATATAAAATATATAAATTGAAGGAATGTATATTTTGTGATATAACATACTTATATTAGTGGAGGTAATTATGTATTTTAAAGAAAAGCATACGATAAATTATTGGAATGGAAAAAGCTATATTCAGAAAAATATGCGGTATTGTTGGAAGGTGCAAGGCGAGTTGGCAAGTCAACTATTGCGGAGACCTTTGCAAAAAATGAATATAGATCCTATATTTTAATTGATTTTTCTAAAACAACAAGTAATATTCTGGAATGCTTTGATGATATAGGGAATTTAAATATTTTTTTCTGAGACTGCAGGCAGAAACCGGAATCACATTGTATGAACACGAGTCCCTAATTATTTTGACGAAGTACAGCTATTTCCAAAAGCCAGACAGGCAATAAAGCACCTTGTACATGACGGCAGGTACAGCTATCTGGAAACAGGCTCTTTGATCTCGATAAAGAAAAATGTAAAGGACATCCTGATTCCATCCGAGGAAATGAAGCTGGAAGTATATCCCATGGATTATGAAGAATTCTGTGATGCCACGGGCAATAATTATGGGTTATTGCAGCAGATTTATGATAGCGGAGCAGCTATTGGACAGGCAACTAACCGTAAATTAATGAGAGATTTGAGAATTTACATGGCAGTAGGGGGGATGCCACAGGCAGTAGAAGCCTATGTTAATGGAAAAACTTTTCAGAAATAGATATGGTAAAAAGGCAGATCATATCTTTGTATGAGGAAGACTTTAAGAAAATTGATGCGTCCGGAAGAATGTCGGCATTATACCATGCGATTCCGGCGCATCTGGCAAAGGATGCAAGAAAATATCGTATTACCACAGCAATCGGAAAAAGAAATAACACGAAAGCAGAAGAATTATTATACGAGCTGATAGATTCAAAAACGGTTCTGCCATGCTATAATTCTACCAATCCAAGGGTCAGCCTGACGGACACGAAAGATTTTGACAGTTACAAGTTATATCTTTCAGATACAGGATTATTTGTTACACTGATGTTTATTGACCGTCCGGTGACGGAAAATGATATTTATGCGAAGTTGCTTTCTGATAAATTACCGGCAAATCTGGGATATCTATATGAGAATCTGGTTGCTCAAATGATTACAGTCTCCGGAGAGAACTGTACTATCATACCTGGGAGAAAAAAGGGAGTACGCATTATTATGAGGTGGATTTCCTGATTTCGGAAGGAAGTAAGATAAATGCATTTGAAGTTAAGTCATCAGGATCCGGAAAACATGAATCCATAAGGGAATTTTGCAGAAAATTTTCTCAGAATATTAGCAAGGCGTATTTAATATCACAGAAAGATGCAGGAAAGGAAGAAAATCTATTGTTAGAACCGTTTTATCTCTTACCGTTTTTGATAAAATGAGTTTGATAAATTGGATTTGTGGAGGTACACGATGATAATAAAAATTGTTACAATTTCACTGATGACAGTGTTCTACATCTGCTATTTTGCAAAGCTGATTAGTCAGAAAAATCAAGGCATAAAGACAGACCAATTAGGAAAAGGAAAAGAGGGATTTGTCAAATTTATAGAAGTAACTCTTAAAATAATCACATATTTGCTTCCAGTAATACAGATTATCAGTATTGTGTTTTATTCGGGAACAGCACATATTGTGTTGCAATTTACAGGAGTTGTAATAACAATGTTCGGTGTACTTGCTTTTATTGTTTCTGTTACACAAATGAAGGAGAATTGGAGAGCAGGTGTGCAAAAGAAGAAAAAGACCAGTTTAGTAACAACAGGCATCTATTCTATTAGCAGAAATCCTGCATTTTTGGGTTTCGATTTAATGTATATAGGAATATTGTTTTCGTTCTTTAATTGGTTCCTTTGCTTTACTACAGGTTTTGCAGTGGTATTTTTTCATTTGCAGATAGTCAATGTAGAGGAAGATTTTTTGATAGAAGCATTCGGAAATGAGTACCTGCAATACAAATCAAAAGTATGCAGATATTTAGGAAGAAAAAGATAACTTGAAGTTCTTGGGCTAAAGTCAATATAAATAATACTAGACAGATTTGTCCAATAGCGTAAATACGGCATTTTCTCGCTTTGTGTCGTGTTATGTTTAGTAGAATAATGTTACTCTGTCAATGAAAGGAGGAAACAGTATGGATCAGAAAAAGATTGGACGTTTCTTAAAAGAACTTAGGAAAGAAAAGAATATTACACAGGAACAGCTTGCCGAAAAGATAAAAGTTTCAGGCCGAACGGCTTCTAGATGGGAAACAGGTTCTAATATGCCTGATATTAGTTTGTTGGCTGAATTGGCTGATTTTATGATGTTAGTATACCTGAAATCATTGATGGAGAAAGGAAAAGCGAGAATATGAATGAAGAAGTAAAAGAAACAGTATTGAAATTATCTGATTATACAGAGACAATTAATCAAAAAATTAAAGGAAGGTTATTTGTACTTACGGTTATTGCAATAATAGGAATGATTGCGTTTGTGATTATTGAATTTACAGGACTAGATACACCTGGAAGTGTCTATGAAAGAGTAGCAGGTGCAGGTCTTGGGTTAGATTGCGGTATGTTAATAGTCCTTGCAATGTATCTTTCTGGGCTTTTAGGAAAGATTAAGGCAAGACGAGAAATGAAACGAAAGTACAACTGTAAATAAAAGTCTAATAGACCGTAAAATTTAAGTTTGACGGAGTAATGGATATGAAAATCAGAGAAGTGAAAGAAAATAAAAAGCAGTTTATATCATTATTGTTATTAGCTGATGAACAGGAGAGCATGGTTGATCGCTATCTTGAAAAAGGAACTATGTATGTACTTGAAGATGGTAATGTAAAAGCTGAATGTGTTGTCACCGATGAAGGTAACGAAATACTTGAAATCAAGAATATCGCAGTCAATCCAGAAAATCAGGGTAAGGGATATGGGAAAGCACTAATTGATTTTCTTGCCAGTAAATATGCAGATGAATATTATGTTTTGCAAGTTGGAACAGGTGATAGTCCGTTGACCGTACCATTTTATGAAAAATGCGGATTTGTCCGTTCTCATAATATTCCGAATTTCGTTACGGACAATTACTGACCACCCAATTTATGAGTGTGGTGTACAGTTAATAGATATGGTATATTTGCAAAGATGTTTATAACTTCAAGTTTGCCGAAATATCTGGCTAACTTTCCCAATTTTACAGGCATTCCAGCCCATTCATTAGTGAAATGATATGTATTTTCCCTTATTTTTGCCCTTATGAGATAATCGTAAGGGAAATAAGGAAAGTTTTATTTAGTCATTGCCTGCCACTTTATCAAGTAACTTTGCGGATTCCCGCTTGGCTTTTATTGTAGAGTGTGCATAGACATTACAGAAAGTAGAAATTAAGAAATTTCCTCTGTTTTCTTCTTTCTGTATTCATTTGGACTCATATGATAATATTGTCTAAACTTCCGGCAGAAATAGCCGGAACTTGTAAATCCGGTTTCTTCTGCAATGGAAGAAACCGATTTTTGAGTGATATAAAGTTGTTCAGCAGCCTGTGCTAGTCTGTATTGAATTAGATATGCTACCGGAGAACAGTGGATGCCAGTTTGAAAAATGTGTAAAGCTCCACTTTTGCTAATAGATGCCGATGCCGCAATCGTCTCCAATGTAATCTCTTCCATGTAGTGATCATGAATATACTGCATCATAGCTTGTAATCTTGCTTGTTTGTGATTTAATCGATGAATACTGTTAGAATCAGAAGTCCAGTCCATATTTTTTTGCAATATGTTCCAAAGCTGAAATAAAAGTTGTATAGTACATAATTCATTATCCGGCTTAGTTTCCTGAATAGTACAAATTTGCGACAAAAGTTGTAGCACCTGTTTTCCAAATGTGTTGGATGGACTGAAAACTTGATATGGAACAGACGAGCTTATCACAGGAAGAATATATTTTTCGTAAATGAGGCTGTTTTCGGGTGCTAATAGGGTTGGCGAAAAAACAATATTAGGTGCAAATGTACTGCTTTGTGCTTCAAAACGATGCAGGACACCGCTATTGATAAATATGCCGCAACCTTTATGTAGTTCTATTTTACTTGTACCTATAAGGCAGAGCGCAGTACCTTCAGCAATATAAAGAAATTCTAATTCATGATGCCAATGCCAGTCAATGCGATGGAAGTCAAATTTCCAAATATTATCAGGATAGTATGCAAATGGATAACGATTGTTGCCATGCTGGATGGTTTCTCGTAGTGTTTCATCTGTAGTTATCTTAAAAGTCTCCATGCTATATTTCCTCATAAATAATAAAATTTGTTATATTGTACCATAAATATATGATTTTATACAATGACTAGATATAAAGTTTACGATATAATCACATTTATTAGAGGAGGACAAAATGAAAAGCCAATATAATAAGACAATTACAGCCTGTTTTGTAGGTTATATTGTACAAGCTATCGTTAATAATTTTACACCACTGCTTTTTTTGTTTTTTCAGAAATGCTATCATATTCCATTTCCCAAATTACATTGTTAGTGACTTTTAATTTTTTTATACAACTACTGGTTGATTTTCTTTCTGTCAGATTTGTTGATAAAATAGGATATCGGATCTCAATGATTATAGCTCATGTTCTAGCAGCGGCAGGATTATTCCTTCTTACAGTTTTACCAGAGATTTTACCAGTTTCCTTTATTGGAATTTTGATTGCTGTAATGATCTATGCGGTAGGTGGTGGACTTTTGGAAGTCCTAGTCAGTCCAGTTGTTGAGGCTTGCCCATCCGACAATAAGGAAAAAGCAATGAGCCTGTTGCATCTTTTTATTGCTGGGGACACGCCGGAGTTGTACTCATATCAACCATGTTCTTTTATGTAGTCGGTATAGATAACTGGAAAATATTAGCCATTATTTGGGCGGTTATTCCAATTGGAAATGCTTTTGTTTTTTCAAAGGTTCCCATTGCACCATTGCTTGAGGATGGAGATACCGGACTTGGATTAAAGGAATTGTTTCGGATGAAAATTTTTTGGATTTTGTTGATTATGATGATATGTGCAGGAGCAAGTGAGCAAGGCAGTAAGTCAATGGGCCTCTGCTTTTGCAGAAAAAGGTCTTGGAATTTCAAAGGCAGCCGGCGACTTAGCAGGGCCGATGGCATTTGCGGTTCTAATGGGAATATCAAGATTGTTTTATGGTAAGTATGGTGACCGTATCAATTTGGAACACTTTATGATTTATAGTAGTTTTTTATGTATTTTATCCTATTTAGGGATTTCATTATTCTCGATTCCGCTATTAAATCTGATTGCCTGCGCTGTCTGTGGGCTTTCAGTGGGAATCATGTGGCCTGGAACTTTCAGCAAGGCATCAGCAGCTTTGCCCAAAGGGGGAACAGCCATGTTTGCATTGTTGGCATTAGGTGGAGATATAGGTTGTTCAGGAGGTCCTACATTGGTTGGAATGGTATCAGGAGCTTTTGGGGATAACCTAAAGATGGGAATTTTGGCAGGAATTATTTTCCAGTGTTGCTGCTTATAGGAGTCATTCTTTGCAGAAGACAAAAGAAAATTACTAATTATAATACAGTGAAAAGTAGGCACTAAATATAGTTGCTTGTTAAAATAAAAGAAAGTGAGAAAAAAGATGGAATTTTTGAAAAACAATCCTAAATGGATACGTCAACCAAAGCAGGTACAAATTAGTGAGGATAAAGTTGTAATTCTTACAGAAAGGGTACCGACTTATGGGCACACTTATTATGGTTTTCAAAATGATAATGCTCCAGTATTTCAAGTTGAAACAACGGACAAGTACTTTTCTTTTATTGTTAAAACAGAATTCGAGAGTACCTGTCGTTTTGACCAGTGTGGTGTGGCTATGTATTTAAATAGTGATAATTGGTTTAAGGCATCTATAGAATATGAGAATAAAAAATACAGCGATTGGGAAGCGTTGTAACCAATCATGGATATTCTGACTGGGCAACAACAGACATATCCTCTGATATTAAAAGTATGTGGTATCGTTTTTCACGAAGGGACAGTGACTACTGTATTGAATGCAGTGAGGATGGTATAAATTTCAGACAAATGCGTATTTTCCATATGTGGGAAGGTGCAGAAAAAATTACTTATGGAATATATGCATGCAGCCGACAGAAGGCTCATATAAGGCAACATTTTCAAATATGCAGATTACGGAATGTAAATGGGAATCAGATGCAGACTGGCGTGATTGATGATATGATTTCTAAAGATAAATCTCATATGAGAATCATTATCAGTTAAATTGAATAATAAATATAAGCCAAAAATAATCCACGAAAAAATTTTAGAATTTTTGGGGATTATTTAACATTATAAATAAAGAGTGTCATCTGCATCCACCCATATTTGCATCGTTCCATCAAGATATAATTTTGCATATTCAAGTGGTTCATCAATGGCAAGTGCGTTTAATGAACAGACTGATCCGGGTGTGGTTTATAAATCTTTCTCAGCTTCCCAACAGTCAATACGGAGCATATAGCCAGCACTGGTATACACATCAATGCTGTTGCGTTGTGGATTGTATTCTGCAAATATTGTTCTCATATTCCTCCTTTCGCTGCGACTGTTCCTCCCACCGAGTCCGCATATTTTAATATCGGCTGTACCTACGATATTAGAAATAGTGCTGTGAACACCTTCAGGTGGAACCAACAGACAAGAGAAACATCTGTTATTGAGAGGGTATGGGGAGATCCCTATAAAGATAAATCCACATAGATGAACAGGATGCCAAACGGCAATACTGTTAAACATGGGTTGATATTACTCTTATTTGTATCCCTCTGTATAACGAAATGTTCAGAGGCTGTTTTACAGTGGTGGAAAGAAAAAATATCAAAAAATTGATGATTAATGCTGAGCTTGTGATAGAATGGGAAAAAGAGTAAAGCATAAAGGATGTAGTTATGGAGGATTTGTAGGCCTAAATGATGAATATATCGAAGGTATTTTTGTCTCTGATGAAATGCAGTCATGTGGCATAGGTAAGCTTTTATTGGATTATATTAAGGATAAAAAAGTCAGCTTACGATTAAATGTATACCAGAAGAATGCCAGAGCAATTTCTTTTACCAAAGAGAAGGGTTCATTATTCAATGTGAAGATTTGGATGAAGCTACTGGTGAAAAAGAGTACACCATGCTATGGAAACGAAAATAGGAATCGAGATTTGTGGAGGAAACAAACATGGAAGATAATAAATCAATGACTGTTAAGAAAACGGTAAAATCAGGAATAACTTTTGGAAGTGCATTAGCTATGGTTATTAGTTATACAACGTGGAAGTCTGTCGGTCAAGGATTTTTCATGGATTACTTCTTAGTTGGTGTATGTCATATACTTTTTCGCTATTAACTTCAAGTTTGTAGCATTTTTAAAGCAGGCAAACACAGATAGTTCCAAGATGGCAGAGGTTATCGGAGTATCAGAGGCACAGCTTAGATTTGTAAACTACAATACTGCATCTGGAATGGGACTTATCAAGGTGGTTATGTGGTGATTCCTTTTGATAATCAGATCAGTAAGGATACAGATTTGTATAAGCTGTATAACACCAACATTCACGAGATAATTGAGATGAAAAGCATGCAAAATGAAGATTGTTAATTCCTTTATGAAGTCATGAATTTTGATTGACATATTTTCATGATGTAATATAATATTAAAGACAGAGCAACTTGAGTGTCTGCCAAGCGGTAAAAGTAAGGTGTTGTGCCAGAGAGCAGTGCCTTATGAGCTTTATAAGGGTTTGACATTTACCACAATCTGGCTAGAGGTTAATCCTCGAAAATATCATAGAAGGGCTCTGCTTATGCAGAGCCTTCTTCTTAATCTAAGGATGTAGTGGAGAACTGTAATGAGGGAATGTTTTAGATTGCATAAACGCATTTACTCCGCTACTATCAACTGAATACGAGCTTGTACTAGGGAGAAAAGGTGTTGCAGTTACATTAAGAATTTCCCATTTGATAAAAAGATTGTTTTCATCTTATGGGATTACAATATCTTGTAGACAGACTTGAATTGAGCTGAGACAGAGGCAGAGTATTTGATGAGATAGCAGATGGAAATAAATTACAATTGAAAAAATAGAGTCATCAGATTTTTATAATAAGATAGAGCAAAGAGTCCATTTTTTACCGTTGCTTGAACAAATGATTGATAGTAATGATACTGTGTTTAAGTATAATAAGAAAGCAAATATGTATTCAATGATTGAGGCTGATTATCTTATGGAAAACAACGTGGAGAGCAGGAATCTATTTTTTTTTATCTAATGATGAAGGAGATAATTATTTCTGTCGTTCATTTTTCCAGAGGAAAAGATGGATTATTCAAAAAATCAAGCTTCGTGGACACTGTATAAGAAAAAAGATTGATTTATCAACCAGAATAGAGACAATTCTTACAATAGAATTAAATAGATTTTACATAAGCCATTTGACTAATCATCCAGATGGCTATTTTTACCCATTTTGGGGAATGGATGTAGAAAGAAGGTGAGAACATTGAAGATAAAAGGTGGATGATACTTCCATGGTCATTCACACCAGGAGAAAGCCAAGATTCATGCCCATTTAGCTCAAAGGGCGCAAGATTAAGGGGAGTAACATCTATACAGTAGAGAGAGGTCCGAAAGTGCATGATGCTAAAGCCAATGAAATGGATAAAAAGCATCTGCAAAATTAATGCTTCAGAAAAGTGCTGGTGGAAAGCGTACTTATAGAAAGAGTACCATTCATCAATCGGAGGCTAAGGATAAAGGTCTTTCTAGGTTTAAGCGTAACAATAGAGAATCAAACACTTCCATCAAGACTAAGAACACCAATCTTCACATAGCAGGAAGAACAGGTGTACTTGCAGCCGGGGCAGTAACGGAGCAGGTGGAAGGCGGGCAGGAGGTATCGCAGGCAGCATATCTTGCATATGAAGCAAGCCGCCCTGTTACCGGAACTGCTTCTAAGGGGGCTGCACTTTTCAGGAAAAAGGCGGCAGCCGAGGCAAGGAAGAAGCGTATCAAGAAGGTAGAGGCAGGAAAGAAGCTGGCAAAAAAGACAGCAAAGAAAGCTGCCAAAGATACTGCCAAGACGGTAGCTAAAGAGACGGCAAAAGAAACAGCAAAGACAACTGCCAAGGTTGCAACGAAAAACTGCGACAAAGGCAGCTGCTACGGCGGCAGGAACAGCGGTTGCACCGGGAGTAGGCACGGCAATCGGCATGGCAGCCGGATATGCTGCAGGTGTGTCCATAGAGGTCAAGGATGAAAAGATGACAAACCGGAGCAGGAAGATAAAGTTCTTTCTGGATAAGATGAAAGCACAGGAGAATCAGACGGATAGCGTGGCAAAGCTGGTAAAGGATCTGATTGTGCGAAAAGTGATTACCTGGGTAAAGGCAGCTGCAACCGATTATTGGATTGGTGCTGTTGTTACTTGTACTTGTAGTTGCCATGATTGCGGTTCCGGTTATAGCGGTGATAGCAATCCTTTACAATTCTCCATTTGCTTTATTTCTGCCACCACTTGAATCAGGAGATACCGTGCAGATAGTAACGAGTGCTTATGTGCAGGAGTTTAACCGGGATGTGAATACGAAAGTGAATGAGCATACCGGATATGACCTTGGAGAGCTTGTCTATGTGGATTATGAAGGTATGGAAGAAAATCCAAGCAATTACTATGACATCATGGCAGTCTATATGGTCAAGCATGGTGTCGGAGATACTGCAACAGTCATGAATGATACTTCAAAAGGCTGGCTGCAGGCAGTTGTAAATGATATGTGTTCATACACCACAAGCACAGGAACAAAGGATGTGGAAGAAACGGATGCAGACGGTAATGTAACTACTGTTACGAAGTCGGTTCTGTATGTGAATGTCACACTGAAATCGTACAGAGATATGATTTCGGTGTATGGATTTGACGCTAACCAGGTGGAAATGCTTGAGCAGATTATGAGTCCTGATTTTATGGGGCAGCTTGGATATGCAGGAAGTGGCAGTGGTGGCGGAGGTGGAAGCCCCGGAGTAAGCTCCATGACAGAGGATGAGATAAATGCAATCCTTAGTGGAATTACAGACAGCAGGCAGAAAACAGTCTGCTCCTATGCACTACACAGAGTTGGCTTCCCTTATAGTCAGGATTTAAGAGACAGCGGTAACTATTATGACTGCAGTTCCTTAGCCTATTATTCATGGAAGGATGCAGGTGTGGATATTAGTTACGGTGGTGCAACCACAGCGGCAGCGGAGGCACAGGGACTGGATGAAGCCGGAAAGACTGTTTCCTTTGATGAGTTACAGCCGGGAGACCTTATCTTTTACAGTTTTACAAGTAATGGAAGATATAAGAACATCAGCCATGTGGCAGTATACGTCGGAAATGGCAAGGTGGTAGAGGCACTTAATGAAAGTCTTGGCGTTGTTTACAGGGATGTGGCGCACAGGGAAGATAGTTGTGATAGGAAGACCATAACAGGAAATTTGCAGAGAGGGCATAGTCCCTCTCTGAGAATGGAGGTAAGAATGGATTTAAAAGATATGATACTGGTAACAGAAAATGATAAGGGAACAGAGACAAATATGCTGATGACTCTGGATGATTATAAGAGTTTTATAGCAGTTGATGACATGTCAGAGCTTGCAGACAATTTGTTGCAGCTTGGAAGGACGCTTGGTAAACCAGATAACTTCACAGAGTATTACAGGGCGGCAAATGTAACGATATCCGCAAGATTCTGTAAGGATGATGTACAGCTCGGACACTTTCTTCAAGGATTTTATAACGATTCCAAAGAATTTCGGTTTGATAAAGAAGCCAGTTCTTATGAATGTGTTGCAAAGCTTAAGGAGATTGGAATGACTGATAAGGGCTGGGTAGATGATTTTAACCTGCATTATGAAATGGAGAACCGCTCATTTGAAAGGGGACAGACATTTCATAACTTCAATGACCATGATTACATGGTGCTTGAAGCATTATCACCAAGAAATCTTGTGGTGATGGATATGAAGTCAGGTTCCCTTACAATCGCCCTTGGTGCGACAGAGTATAAGCGTTATCCGAAGGATGAGAAGCCTACAAAGGACAATACCACAATCGGGGTATCGGGAGCATGGCATTTATCTAGGTTCCACACTTTCAACTACAAATTTCAAGGCATACAAGAGGGAGTATGGCACACCGGAAAAGATAGAGGATATCTATGATTACAGGGCAAAGCTAAAGCAGAAGTTCTATTTTTATCAGGATATGTCAAAGGATGATGATGTACCAAAGAAGCTGCAGAATGACTTCCTTCACCAGATGTATGAGGATTTCGGAACGATTGAAGAGGATTGTTTTTACGACAGGCTGGAAGATGGAAAGTACGATGGAGGCTTTAAGGAAAGACAGGTAAAGGAGGAAAAGAGCCGGTGATGAGATTTTTACAGGAGGCGATATCATATGGAGCAGGAATTTGATGTTGAGATAAAAGAAGTGCTTTCACGAGTACAGAAAGTAAAGGCAGAGTCGCTTGACGATGCCATCAATAAGGCAATGGATATGTATTATGCAGAGCAGATAGTCCTTGGAGCAGAGGACATGAAGGGAGTTGATTTTGCGCCTATCAGCGAAGGTCAGCTCCCTTCTTCATTAAAAGAAAACGGAGGAAGAACAAGATGAAAAGTGATTCAACAACAGTAATTAAGAACATGGAGTTTTTAGTAAAGGAACTTCATAAGGAGTGGGACAGATCGGGTGATTCTAAGGCATCCGTTATTATTTCCCTTGAGGAAGTAGATGGTATCAATGATAAGTTAAAAGAGATTATCTATCAGACACAGAAGTCAGTCGATGAGGATGAGCTGACCTTTAAACAGAGCATTGCAAAGTCCAAGGAGTGCTATGTGCTTCTTCGTGGTGCGTAAGATTGCAAAGAAAAAGGATAAATGTGAAAAGCAGGCAATCGACAATGAATTTGCAATCGAGCTGGATAAGGATGAGTTAAAGCTATTTAAAGGATTGTTTGCAGAGATGTTTAAGTAGAGGAGGACAAAGGTATGGGCGTTGATATGAAGGTCAAAGCGATATACGATTCTGAGATTGGTAACATCACCAGATCAGAAAAGAACTGGAAGGATGTGTTAAAGGTCGCAGGTCAGTTATACCGCTATGAATTTGACAATATCGTTATGGTAACAGCTCAGAGACCTCCGGAAAAAAGCACACTCATGGCAGATTATGATACCTGGAAAAAGGTGGGAAGATATGTAAAGCGTGGTGCGAAAGGCTGTGCTATCTTCCCATCAAGGGCACTGAATCCACGTATGAGGTATATCTTTGATATCAGTGATACCGGAGGGAAGAATGTTAAGCTGACATGGGACCTTGAGGGAGAAAATCTTAAGGATTATGTGGATTTTCTTGTGTCAGAAGGTCAGATTGAGCAGTACGATAACGGCGACAGGGAGTCTCTAAAAAATATATTAAAACAGTTTACAGGAACAGATGTTTGGCTTATAATAAAAGAAAAGTTCGGAGATCGAATGACCGAGCTTATGCAGCTATCAGGTAGTGTGATAAAGGAAGAAAGTAAGAAACGCAATGGCTTACAGCAGGAAATGGAAATGGACATGGAGCAGCTTGTATATGCAAGTGTCATGTATGCTGTAGGGACGAGATGCGGATTTGACTTATCTGTGCAAGAACAGGATTTTAGTCAGATCGTAAATATCAAAGACGAAGAGATCATTTACCGTCTTGGTTCCATTGTATGCGATGTCTCCTGTAGTGTTCTTAGAGAATTTAGTCGTAACTTAAAGGCAATCGAGAGCGAAAGGAGAATTGGATATGTTAGAAGAAATGGCTTACAAGGAAGTGGACGGACTGCTTTACCCGCAGATAGAGATGCCGGACGAGACGGAGGATCTCACGAAGCTGGGCAAATACGGAAGGATGGCGATGAGTTATCTTCAGGAGAACGAGCCGGCAAGATACAAGACGCTGATGAGATTCGGGAAGATGTACGAGAAGATGTCAGCGGTAGAGGAGGAAGCGAATCAGCTGTACGACCAACTGGAGATGCAGTATCTGGCGAAGCACAAGCCACAGAATCCGTCATCGACAATGGAGATGTGGAAGATAAGAGGAGCAGGCGAAGATGCAGGCAGAGGAAGTGGTACTCCATCAGATAGTGATGCGATTCCACTAGAATCTGAGGATACAGAACTGAATAGGGAACTTGATGAAATCAATTCATTGGGTGTTAGTAAGGAAGCCGAATATACACAGGCTTCCTTTTTTTTCGACCAGAACGGGCAGGCAAGCATTGGCACCATTCATACTGAGGATGAAAACAATAATCAGTTTATGCGTCAGTTCGAGCAGGACAGAAAAGCTGCATTAGCAGGTAAATATAATTACCTGAATCCAAAAAAGTCTGCAATAGTACCAGGTGAGTATATCAAACAGGTGCTTATGAGAGGTACAGGTTTTATCGGTGGCAAGGGCAGGGTATGCAAGATTTTTGAAACAGAGATTGATGCAGGAACCAGGGCAAAGCGTATCAAAGCAGAGTATGGTCAGGGAGGTGCAGGCTGGCCGGTTGACGGACTAGGACTGCACGGATATGACACATTTCATGGGAATGGACTGCGTTTTCAATGGCGAGATGAGGATGGAGAGGTTGAAGGATATGTTTCGTGGAAAGATATCGAAAAAGAGCTTGGTGTACTTATTCTTACAGGGGAATACCAGCCTGAGACACCTCGTATTGATGAGCTTGCGATGGACGGACTCCGTGAGGATGATGAGGTCATTGATGCCGAATACCGGGAAGTGGAACCGGAGGAGGCAGAAGCAGAGATTGATGATTATGCAATACCGGATGAGCCGGAGAGCTATGCTTCTAACAGAGATTATGTAAGTGCAAAAGGCATGACACCACATGACACTGCCGATGAAGACCGCATGGTAACACAGGCAGAATATGGTGCAGAGATAGAAGCTGAAACAACTGAAAAAGATCCATCAGAGCTTCAGTATATTACACCGATTGATTATGCCAAGCGTATTGCAGAGCTTGATGAAGACCTGCGTGATGTGGCGGAGATTCTTGTAACAGATTGCAACTGCTACACTCCGTTTAGGGCATTCCTTATGGATGTGGTGCAGTCTGATTTTGCATTTATGCCCAATAAACTTGACCTTATCAGGGATATTGCATTAGGGACAGATAATGCAGAAAGAAAGGCATATTCCAACAATAAGTATGGTCTTGTGGAGTACTCAATCAGAAGCGGTTATGTGAAGATCAGCTATAAGAACAGGAATGGTGTGCGTAAGGAAGGTGCTCTCGACTGGCGTGAGTTATACGAGATTTTATCCTATATGGTAAAACAGCCATTTTACTGCGGAGAAGACCAGAAGAAGTATTATCAGGAGACAAAGCAGAAGGCTGACAGGGATAAGATGAATCCGGTCTATAAGAGATTCTTTGATATCGAGGATAGTGTAAAAGCCAATCGTCTTGAAACCAGGGAAAGAGCAATAGCGAATGGCTGGGAAACCAAGATTGATGAGAATGGACATGTAGTTTCAGATGATGCAGTACAGAAAAACACAACTTCCACTATAATCTGGGAAATGGAAAAGGTGGTGCTAAGACCAGATACCAGTGGAATATGGATGCAATCCGCACTCTAAAGCAGATAGAATCAGAAAACAGGCTTGCCACACCGGAGGAGCAGAAAGTTCTGTCGAAGTTTGTCGGATGGGGCGGACTGTCACAGGCATTTGATGAGGAAAACGCAGGCTGGAGCAAAGAGTATGCAGAGCAGAAAGACCTTTTATCTGATGAGGAATACAGTGCAGCCAGGGCAACAGTAAATAACGCCTTTACACTTCACCGGAGATTGCCATGTGCATGAATTCGGCACTTGTCCAGTTTGGTTTCAGAGGCGGCAATGTATTAGAGCCATCTATGGGTATCGGTAACTTCTTGAAGTATGCCGGCGCCTATGCAGAGAAGGCTGTATGGGGTGGAGCTTGACAGCATTTCAGGAAGAATTGCAAAGCAGCTTTATCAGAATGCCAATATCAGTATCACAGGATTTGAGAATACCACATATCCGGATAACTTCTTTGATGTGGTTGTCGGAAATGTGCCATTTGGTGATTATAAGGTATTTGATCCAAAGTACAACAAGTATAACTTCCGTATCCACGATTATTTTCTGGCAAAAGCACTTGATCAGGTAAGACCGGGAGGCATGGTTGCGGTGATTACCACAAAGGGAACACTTGATAAGGCAAATCCTACTATCCGAAAGTATCTGGCTGAAAGGGCAGAGCTTGTGGGAGCAATAAGACTTCCAAATACTGCATTTAAAGACAATGCAGGAACCGAAGTGACAGCAGATATCTTGTTTCTGCAGAAGAGGGAGAGAAAGATTGATATTGAGCCGGACTGGGTACACCTTGGTGTGACTGAGAATGGCATTGCAGTCAACTCTTATTTTGCAGAGCATCCGGAAATGATGCTTGGGGCTATGGAGTATGATACGAGGATTTACGGACAGGACAGCAGGTATACAGTCTGTGTGAATGATGATGAGAACTTCAACATGTATGAAGCATTAAACAAAGCTATCAGTAATATCAAAGCACAGATGACAGATTTTGAGAGAGTGGCAGATGAGGCGGAGCAGACGGAGGAAGTTATCCCGGCTGATCCGGATGTGAGAAACTACACTTACACATTTTTTGAAGGAAAGCTCTATTATAGGGAAAATTCCGAGATGGTAAGAAAAGAGGTATCACAGACTGCCGAGGAGAGAATCAGAAGTCTTGACGAAATCAGACAGATAACAAGAGAGCTGATTGATATCCAGATGGATGGCTGCAGTGAGGAGGAGCTTTCTGATAAGCAGAGACTTCTTAATGTGAAATATGATGCCTTTATAAAGCAGTATGGAGCCATTACCTCAAAAGCAAACAGAATAGCTTTCAGAGATGACAGCGATTACCCGCTTCTTTGCAGTCTTGAGGAAGTAAACGAAGACGGGGAGGTGAAAAAAGCGGATATGTTTTATAAGCAGACGATTAAGGCAAAGACTGTCATAGACAGAGTGGAGACGGCTGTTGAAGCATTAAATGTATCCGTCAATGAATTTGGATATGTGAATCTTGCCTATATGCTCTCTATCTATGAGCCGGATATTACAAATGCAAAGGAAGAGCTTGCAGAAAAGTCCGGACAGACAGCTGATGAGATAACGCTAAGTGATGATGCATTAGCAGAGCTTAGAAGGGCAGTCCTTGTGGAAGAGCTGGACGGACTGGTTTTCCTAAATCCAGACCGCTACAACGAGAACAATCCCGATATCGGCTGGGAGACAGCAGACGAGTATCTTTCGGGAAATGTGAGAGACAAACTTCGTGTAGCAAAGGCTATGGCGGCTGATACAGACAATCCGCAGGCAGAAAGATTTGCAGGCAATGTGGCAGCACTTGAAAAGGTGCAACCGGAATGGATTGAAGCCTCGGATATTGATGTAAAGATTGGTACGACATGGATTGAGCCGCTTGATTATGAGCAGTTTATCTATGAGCTTCTCAATACACCAAGACGGGCAAGGGCAGTCAGAAGCCAGTTTTACAATACAGGCATTCAGGTACACTTAAATAAGATGAGCATGGAATGGTTCATCGAGAATAAGAGCATGGATAAGCATTCAGTGGCAGCTACTAAGACCTATGGTACAAGCCGCATGGATGCTTATTCTATTTTTGAGGATACGCTGAACCTTAAAACTGTAACAGTCAGGGACAGGATTGATGACGGGGATGGCAAGTATCATTACGAAGTCAATAAGAATGAGACAATGCTTGCAAGGGAAAAGCAGAACATGATCAAGGAAAAGTTCAAGGAATGGCTGTTTGCCGAGCCGGAGCGAAGACAGAAGTATGTGGAGTATTACAATGAAACATTCAATAACATCCGCCTGCGTGAGTATGATGGAAGCCATCTGCAGTTTCCAGGAATGAATCCTGCGATTGAGTTAAAGCCACATCAGAAGAATGCGGTGGCAAGAATCCTTCTTGGAGGAAACACCCTGATTGGCACACTGCGTTGGTGCCGGAAAGTCCTTTGAGATGATGGCTGCCTGCATGGAGCAGAAGAGACTCGGACTTGCCAATAAGACGGTCATGGTTGTTCCAAAGCCACTTATCGGTCAGACGGCATCAGAGTTTTTAAGGCTTTATCCGTCAGCAAATATCCTGGTTGCCACAGAGCGTGATTTTGAAAAGAAGCCGCAGGAAGCAGTTCGTATCAAGGATTGCAACAGGTGACTATGACTGTATCATCATGTCGCACTCGCAGTTTGAAAAAATCCCGATCTCAGCAGAGAGAAAGGAAAGAATGCTCAATGAGCAGATTGATGAAATCAGCTATGCGATTGATGAGATGAAGGAGCGTAACGGGGAGCGTTGGACTGTAAAACAGATGGAAAGCCAGAAGAAAAAGCTGGAGGAGCAGCTGAAATCCTTATCAGATGAGAGCAGGAAGGATGACCTTATAACCTTTGAGGAACTTGGTGTGGACTCTATCATGGTTGACGAAGCGCACAATTTTAAGAACCTTGCGATTTTTTCCAAGATGAATAATGTGTCAGGTATCAGCAGCAGTGGAGCGAAGAAGTCAACGGATATGCAGCTTAAATGCCAGTATTTGTCTGAGATAAATGATGGCAGAGGCATTGTGTTTGCGACAGGTACGCCAATATCCAATACCATGTGTGAGATGTATGTCATGCAGCTTTACTTGCAGAAGGCAGCACTTGAAGAGATGGGGAATTTATCACTTTGATTCATGGGCAGCGAACTTTGGTGAAGTGACAACAGCACTGGAGCTTACTGTAGAGGGAAGCGGTTTCCGTTTTAAGAGCAGATTCAATAAGTTTACGAATCTGCCGGAGCTTATGAATATCTTTCGTGAAGTAGCAGATGTGCAGACCGCAGACATGCTTGACCTTGATGTGCCGGCTCTTCGTGGCGGCAAGCCTATCATAGTGGAGTCAGAGCCGGACTGGTATGTAAAGCAGGTTATGGAAAACTTTGTTGCAAGAGCAGAGCGTATCAGAGGTGGTGGAGTTGATCCGAGTGTGGACAACTTTCTAAAGATTACTCATGAGGCAAGATTACTCGGAACAGATGCAAGGCTGATTGATAAGGACGCACCAAATAATCCAGATGGAAAGCTAAATAAGGTTGCGGAGAATGTATGGAAAGAATATGAGAAAGGAAATGCCAACGGTCATATAGGCTGCCAGCTTATTTTTTCGGACATCGGCACACCGGGACCGGATAAGGATTTCACCATTTATGATTATCTGAAGGAAACACTGATACAGTATGGTATTCCGGCAGAGGAGATAGCATTTATCCACGATGCCAAGACCGACGCACAGAGGGACGCACTATTTTAAGGAGATGAGAACAGGTAAGAAAAAAGTGCTTATAGGTTCTACAGATAAATGTGGAACAGGTGTCAATGTGCAGACACACCTTGTTGCAATGCACCATGTCGATTGTCCGTGGAAGCCTTCTTCTATTGAACAGAGGGAAGGACGAGGCATACGACAAGGCAACGAAAATGAAGAGGTGGCAATCTATAGATATGTCACCAAAGGAACTTTTGATGCATACAACTGGTCGCTCGTTGAAAATAAGCAGCGATTCATTAGTCAGGTCATGACAAGTAAGGCTGTGAGCCGAAGCTGTGAGGATATCGATGAGGCAACACTTTCCTATGCAGAGATTAAGGCAGTCGCCACAGGCAATCCCTTAATCAAGGAAAAGATGGAGATTGACAATGATGTCCAGAGATTAAAGCTCTTAAAGGCATCCTATGACAATCAGAGATATGGACTTCAGGACAACTTTATGATCAAGTACCCGAAGCTTATTAAGACAGCAACAGAAAAGCTTGCCAATGTAAGAGAAGATGTAAAGGCAAGGGATAAAGAACTGATTGATAATCCGGAATTTGCCATTACCATAGGCAAAGCAACCTACACAGAGCGTGTGGATGGTGGAACCATGATGCTTGAAGCAATCAGCAAGTGCAAGACCGGAGAGACAACTGCAATCGGTAAATTCCATGGATTTGAGCTGCTTGTGGAAAAGAACTTCCTTGGCATCAATTATATGGTGCTTCAAGGAAAGACAGAGTACAAAGCAGAGCTTTCCACAAGTCCTGTCGGCAGCATGGTGAAGCTGGAAAACCTGTTCAATGGACTCCATGAGAACATTGATTTCTTTAGAAAAGAAGATTGAGCAGTACCAGAATGACCTTGAAGCATCAAAGGCAGAGTATGACAAGCCATTTGCATACAGCAAGGAACTGGAAGAAAAGCTGGCAAGACAGTGTGAACTGAATGCCCAGCTTGACCTTGAGAACGCAAAGGCTGTGGATGCAGACCTGAGCGGACCGGAGGAAGAAAGAGAAGCTGATGACAGAATGGAATCTGCAGCAATTGTAGCAGAGGATAAAGGTGCTTATCCAGCCGACAGAGAGGGCAGAACACGATAGGAGAGTGAATAATATGAGCATAAGAAAAGTGGTCGCAGGACTACTGATTACAGCAGGGATTGCCATTATGGCAGTCCCTTTTTTCTGGCGGGCAACAGGAGAAAAACAGACAGAACAGCTCATAAGTGAATTTGAGCAGACATTGGAGGATGATTACGATGAAGAAACAGATGTGGAGGAAGAGCAAACCTCCATTAGTGAAGAGGATGAAGCCATTTTTAAAGAAGGCGGTGTTATCGGTATCATTGAGATACCGGGCATAGATATCCGGTATCCGGTAATGGAAGGAACCACAAGTAAAGTGCTTAATGCCGGGATCGGTCATATAGAAGAAACAGCAGGGATTGGGGAGAGTGGCAACTGTGTATTGTGCGGTCACAATGGCAGCAGATATGGCACATTTTTTACACCACTAAGTCAGATATCCATAGGTGATGAAGTAATGATAACCGACAAAAATGGGCTGAAGCATATCTATGAGGTAACAGAGACAGAGGTAGTAAATCCGTATGATAACAGCATCAACAATGTTAATCCCAGAAAGGAACCATGCGTTTTGTAGTCAGGTGCATTTATAAGGAGGCGGTGATGGATGAATAAGAGATACCGGTTAGGTGAGATAGAAGAGGCAGTATCGGAAATAGAAGAGCTAATTGACATCGAGGATGATATTGCAGAGATTGATGATGAATTTCAGATAGTCGTAAGCGGCTGGTCTGTGTATGTCGAAAGCCTGAATCTGACACTCAGACAGGGAATAGCCTGTGTATGGGATGCAGAGGAAGGATTATTTATGCCTGATTTTGATGTGACCATCGTGTATGAGGGGAACATTGAAACACAGGAGTGGCTCTACTATGAGCAGGACGGAATGGTCGTTACACTTGGCAACTGGTTAAATGGCAGATTGTCTTGTGAACAGATAGAACAGCTTTGGTGTGAGTTTATCATACCGGAGCAAAACAAAGAACAAAAAGAAAGCGAGGAATAGCATATGAAGTATTCAATTAAGGTAAACGAAGTAAGGGCAAAAGAGGGCAGCAATATCAAAGGATTTGCAACAGTGGTATTTGGTGATTCATTTAAGATCACCAATATTGCAATCCTTGAGAATAAGGACAAGGGAGAGCTTTTTGTATCAATGCCTAGATACCGCTCCAATGAGCGTGATGAAAGCAATGGTGTGATTTATAAGGATGTGTGCAATCCTATCACAGCAGAGTTTCGTGAGGAACTCTATACCAATATCCTTGATGCCTATGCAAGAATCAGGGAACCGGAGAAAGAGGAGACACAGAAGCGGGACAGAATACAGGAAATGCCTGAGTTTTCCGTAACTGTGACACCTTATGAGAGGGAAGGCAGTAACATCAAGGGACTGCACGCATTTATTTTGAAAACAGTTTCATCGTAAATAACATCAATATCGTGCAAGGCAAAGAGAAAATCTTTGTATCAATGCCTTCTTATAAAACAAAGCAGGTGGATGAGCAGGGTAAGCCTATTTACCAGGATGTTTGCTATCCGGTCACAAAGGATTTCAGGGAAAAACTCTATAATGAGATTATCTCGGAATATGAGAAAGCAAAGGATAAGAGCAATGAAAAAGCTAGGGAGAGTGCTGAGAAACATCATGGCAATCCCGATAAAGAGAAGGACAAAGAGGCAACACCCTTTCGATAATCAATAATCATGTTACTGGGGCGGCCAAGGCTGCCCCATTATAGAATGGAGGAAACAGAATGGATATGGAAGCAGGAAAACACTTACCAATGAAGAGGTCATAAGGGAACTTCTCGAATTATTAAAGAAAAATGCCATGAAAGAGCAGGCAAACGATGTATTTGAGATATGCAGCTATGTGGATGGACTGGAGAAAAGATTGATTCCATGACGGAAGAACTAACCAACATGCAGAACCAAATCAAAGAAATGCAGGAGAATACACTTGTCAATAATGCTAAAAGGCATTGGCGGAAGCACGGGAGCGACTTAATACCAGATGTGAGCAGATAAAGTCGCAGGTATCAGAAGTGAAAGCACAGGTCAAATCTACAGCAAAGAGCATAGTTGATGAAGCAAAGGCAAAGGGAAGAGCTGCATTATACAGGGTATCTGAGTTCTTAGGAATTAAGAAAAGACTTCTTGATATCCGAGAAAATGTAAGAGGTGCAATCAAGACAACGGATAATGATATAGCAAAGACAGCGCTTCTTGCAAAAGGATTTCGTGAAGCTGGTCAGACAGTAGCCAATGCATTTCGTACTTTTGCTGACAAACCGGAGGCGGATTATTCACAGAAAGAGCAGAAACATTTCATTACAAAGGCAGTACTTGCACCTATGAAAGTAGTGAAAAAGATGTTTGTGTTAATGGAGCTGCATCTGGACGCTTCGATTGATAAGCTGGATAATCTGGCGATGAATGTGCAGATAGATAAGGAAAAGCGTATAGAGAATACGAAGAATCTGAAACAGACAGAGCCGGAGAGGGCAGAAGCTGAGCGAGTAGAAGCAGAGATTGTAAATTCGCCGATGGTCGCTGAACCACAGGAGTATCAGTATAATGCAGATGCATTTGAGGCTAGAGGTGCGGATGAGGTGAAGCAGGAAGCGTCACATGGGAAGTAAGCTCAAGTGAGAAGATAAAGCCAGATAGATATGAGGACGTGGGAGAGATTCTGCGTCCCAACGTCCGTGTGGGCTTGCTTTTATTCGGATATTCGTATATAATGTATCGTGTTGAGTATTATCCATGCGGAGGTGCGGTATGAACGGGATCAAGGGCTATATCTCCATTCGGGAGGCGTCTTACCGTTGGGGCGTGTCAGAGCGGCGGGTCAACCAATACTGCGCCGAAGGGCGGATCCCCGGCGCGTCCCGGTTCGGGCGTTCATGGGCGATCCCGAAAATGCGGAGAAACCGTCCGACACGCCAAGGACAGCACCGCGATTCCGGCGAGGACAAGCACCTGACGGACCCCTCTGCATGGGAAGCATCCGCAAGGAGGTGAACGCTATGGCTGCGACGAGAGCTTGTACCGCCAATATCTGAACGGCGACGACGAAGGGCTCAATGCCCTGATGAAAAAATACGGCGACCCCCTGACCCTGTATATCGACGGCTATCTGCACGACGTTCACGAGGCGGAGGAGCTGATGCTGGACGTTTTCGCCTATCTGTTCATCAAAAAGCCGAAGATACGGGACGGCGGCTTTGGGCAAGGCCTCTATAAGGCGGCGCGGCACATGGCGCTGCGCCATAAGAGCAAACGGAAGCCCCTGTTCAGCCTCGATACGCTGACCGGCGAGCCGGACGGACGGCTGCTGGCGGAGGAGGTCATTCGGACGGAGGAGCGAAACCGCGTTCTGCACTTCTGCATGGACGAAATGAACCCGGACTATCGGGAGGTGCTGTATCTCACCTATTTTGAGGATATGAGTTACGCACAGGCAGCGGAGGTCACGGGAAAAACGGCAGCGTGATCACCAACATGGTAATGCGGTGAAGGCTGAACTGGAGGGAATAACCAATGGAGCCGCGAAGAGCGTGTTGCGGAGACAAAGCGGCGCATCGCCAAAATTGAGCGGGAGAAACGGCTGCGTCGTAATACAATTACCATGGTTTCTGCCGTGGCGGCGTGCCTTGTGCTGCTCATCGGTGCGTCCCTCGCGATGCCCGGCATTGCTGCAAGCATCCGGACTGGGGATTATGTGTGCTTTGAAACGGCGGCAAGCATCTTTCACGACGGTGCGGCTTTGGGATACATCGTCATCGGGCTTCTGGCGTTTTACTGGCGTAAGTGCGACCGTTCTCGCTTCCTGCTGCGGCAGATGAACCGAGAGGACAGACAGGATGAGGAAAGCGAGGATGTGCATGGAGCTGATTGAAAACCTGCTGCAACTGCTGGTCACATTCGTCGGTGCGCTGCTTTCGGGTATCTTCTACTGGAAAAGCCGCAGGCAGGCGGTTTTTCTTCTGCTGTGTTTCTACGGTTGCTTTGCCCTCGGCGCATTCTACTGGACGCTGTATCTGCTGCTGTTCAATACCACGCCGCACGTTTTTTATGTATCGGAGTTCGGTGGGTGGAGCCTCATCTTCCTGCAATATCTTTGCAAGAAACTCTCGCCACTCAGGACGAGCGCAGCTTCCGTAGCCGCTCTGCATGGCTTGCGCCTGCGTTTGGCGTGCCGCTGCTGGTGTTTTACTGCACCTTCGGGGACATTCTCTCCAACCTAATCTGGTGCGGTATGATGATATGGCTCTCTTACTGCGCCATTCGAGGGCTTGCCTATGCGAAAACGCAGATGGGCACGGTGCAGAATATGCGGTATTTCCATAGCGGCGTGCTGTGCTTTGTATTTGCGGAGTATCTGCTTTGGACTGTGGGCTGCTTCTGGCCGGATACCTCACCTCCGGCAAGCCCTACCTTTTGGTGCGATATGATGCTGACGCTTGCAGGATCAGCTGCTGCCCGCCACGAGAAAGGCGTGGAAGCGTGACCCATCGAAAACATCTTCTCTGCATAGTCTCCTGCTGGTAGCCGCTCTGCGTGGAAGGCAGGCGGCGCTTCGCTTTTTCCTGTTTCTGTATTGTCGGATGGGGGTGCTGCTTTCTGGCCTATATTAACACCTTCTTGTGGCGGTATGTCGCGGACGTTCTTTGCCGCCATGGCGGAGATTGCGCCGGTGGAGGGAAATGATGGTTGCCGCCGCTGGTGTTCCTATCTTGGTGTCTCGAGCCTGAGGGGAATAAAATCAAGGCTGCCGCCATCATGGTTGCCCTAGCCTTTGCCACCTTTGAAAACGTCTGCTATCTCATCCAAAACGGAGCGGACCGCTTTTCCTTTTTTTCTTCCAGCTCGGCATCGGAGTTGCGCAGTAGCGTGTCCTCTGCGGACTGATCGTAGGCGGCGGTCTTGCATACACATGGCAGCGGACGTGGCTGAAGGTGGCCGGCACTTGCGGTCTGCTGTGTGCGGCGATAACATTCCACGCCACCTACAATCTGCTGATTGCCTACGGCGGTACGGTGCAGTACATCGCCTACGCCATGCCGGTGCTGCTGGTGGCGGCGGTAAGATTGTCTGCTTTCCGATTATCGCAGAGAAAATAACTGAACATCCTCTATTTGAGAGCTGCTTTTATGGCCTCAAATTTTTTTAAAAATTTCGTTTTGGTGAGAGTTCTTTTCTTGATTTTGTACCTATATAAGTGAAAGGGTTTTTATTACAGTTTCAGACAAACCGGGAAGGGGGTCGATATGTACTGATACCGCAAAACGGGTCGCACTCGTCAAACAGCGGGTGTGGGAAAACACCCGCCGGAGGCAGCGGCGGGGCATATATAGATTGAGCACCGCGTGTATGCTGCTGTGTACAGTGCTGATGCAGGCGGCGGGCATGATCATCGGGAAGGGACAGACTGCCACAAGGGGAGTGTTCGGCACGATGCTTCTTCGGGAGGACGCGGGCGGCTATGTGCTGGTGGCCATCGTTTCCTTTGCGGCAGCGGTGGTAATTACAGTCCTGTGTTTCCGGCTCAGAATCAGAGAAAACCAGAAAAAAGACGGGGCGGACAAGCCGAACCGATACGAACAGGAGGAGACAAGCCAATGAAGAAACGAATACTCAGCATCCTGGTGATATGCTGCATGGTATTGGGTCTTTTGCCCACAACCGCCTTTGCCGATAATGACAGTGTAAAAAAAGCCATACAGATTGGCACAAGTGGGATCAGCGGTTATGACAGTACAAACAGCAGCTATGACTATATTCATTTTGGCACATGGAATAACAGCACCGTCAAATGGCGTGTGCTGGATACAAAAACAAATATGGCCAATGCCCAGAGGGGGGACGGATTTTTCCTCCTCTCCGAGGTGCTGCTTGGGACAGGGGAATATGGCGGCGTAGAATTTGATTATACGACCCCATATTTCAACGACTGGAAGGGCAGCCGTGGGCAGGACTGGTGTAATGACTTTTACAGCAGAAGTCTCAGCATTACGGAGCAAAAAGCTGTTTTGGCAACCAGCAAAAGTGATGCTCTATATGGTATGTACTATGACGCTTCTGACAACATCCTGGATGGGGACAAGGTGTTTTTTCTCTCGGCAGAGGAAGCGGAAAATGCAGCCTACGGATTTACCGATGACAATGCGCGTATCGCCAATTATGGCGATAGTGCATACGTATGGTGGCTCCGTTCTCCTAGGAGAATGAACCCTGATTCTGCGGGGACGGTCAATGAAAAGGGCGCTGTGATCGGTGAATGGGTAGGCCAAACCAACGCCGCCCGCCCTGCCTTCAACCTGAAGCCGGACTCTGTCCTCCTCGTTTCTGCAGCCGTTGGCGGCAAAGGTACTGCTGACGGAATGTTCAAAATCCCGGAATACAGCGGGGACGAATGGAAATTGACACTTTTGGACGATACCCGTACTTTTAGGGTAACGGAAACTACCGCAGCAGGAAAACCCGGCGGCACGGTTACGCTGAACTTTTCCGGGCCGAGAACGGGGCAGAATGAATATATTTCTGCGATTATCGAGGGTAAAAACGGTGCGACCTATTATGGAAGGATCATGAAGCCCACTGCCGCAGACAGACAGCTCAGCTTTACACTGCCGCATGACCTTGCCAGCGGAAATTATAAACTCCATGTGTTCTCCGAGCAGTATAACGGTGATTACCAGACTGACTACGCCAGCCAATTTCAGACGGTAGCGTTGACGGTGGAGGAGGCAGCCACCGAGCAGTTTGCCCTCACTCCTGGCGGCACCTATTACTTTGACCTCTCCGGTGAGAACATTCCAGGCACAATAAACGATGATTTACCGGACAAAACAATGCATTATGTTCCCTTTACCTATGCCGGGACAGTGGATGCCTATAAGCTCACATCGGAGATGGCAACCACCGAGGAGTATGCACAGCAGAACGAATATACCCACAGCCTGTTCGTGGCAGACTATGCCGTAACGCATACGGCAAGTTGGAATACCTTGAACAATGCGAGTCTGATTTTCGGCAAAGGTTACGCCGCCGGCGGTGTGGACTATACCCTGCGCGCGCCGTCTGAGGGAAGCACTGGTACAGGTTCGGGCAATTCCCAACGTGGCACGCCCCAAAGCAACGAATGGGACAGGATACTGGACAAGAACAACGGATATATCAAAAACTGGAGCGGGATGTCTTCGTGGGGACAGGATACTTCGAGAGATATTGCGTCGCGCCGTGCGGTTCGCGGGTACTATTCGGCCCGCCGCTGGCTCCACAACCGTGCTTCGAACTCCTACCCGAGCCTCGGTTTCCGCCCTGTCCTTGAAGTCCTGGACCCGGACACACTGAGCTCTGACGGGCTGAAAGCCGTTACCCTCGACCTTGGCGGCGGTAAATTGGGGAATAGCTCCGAGGATATTCAAATCATTGTGAAAACCGGCAGCGAGTTTACCGCGCCTGCGTCCGGCGGTTTGACCCGCCCGGACGGAAATACAGGCAGCTACTTTATGTGGCTCGGAAGCAACGGTAAGCTCTACGCCCCCGGCGACAACGTTCCGGCGGACGTTACCAAGCTCACGGCGCAGTTTGCTTTATCAGAACAGTTTTCCCTCAAGCCCGGCGGCGTCTATTACTTTGACCTCTCCGGTGCGGGCATTCCCGGCACGGTGAATGACGCACTGCCGGACAGTACAATGCACTATGTTCCCTTTACCTACGCCGGGACAGTGGACGCCTACAAGCTCACATCAGAGATGGCAACCACCGAGGAGTATGCACAGAAGAACGAATATGTCCATAGCCTGTTCGTGGCAGACTATGCCGTAACGCATAAGGCAAGTTGGAATACCTTGAACAATGCGAGTCTGATTTTCGGCAAAGGCTACGCTGCCGGTGGCGTGGACTATACGCTGCGTACGCCGTCCGTGGGAAGCGATGGTACAGGCTCGGGTAATTCCCAACGCTGCACGCCCCAAAGCAACGAATGGGACAGGATACTGGACAAGAACAGCGGATATATCAAAAACTGGAGCGCAATATATTCGTGGGGGCAGGATACTGCGAGTAATACGAAGGAGGGCAGAGCACTTCGCGGGTACGGTTCGGCCCGCTACTGGAACAGCTACAATGCTATGACCTCCCACTCGGGCCTCGGTTTTCGCCCTGTCCTTGAAGTCCTGAACCCTGATACGATGGGTTCTGACAGGCTGAAAGTCGTTACCCTTGACCTTGGCGGCGGTAAACTGGGCGGCAGCTCGGAGGATATCCAGATCATTGTGAAAAACGGCGGGAGCTTTACCGCACCTGCCTCCAATGGTCTGACCCGCCCCGATGGAAATACAGGCAGCTACTTTATGTGGCTTGGCAGCGACGGCAAGCTCTACGAACCGGGGGATAATGTTTCGGCGGATGTAACCAGGCTGACGGCGCAGTTTGATGAGCAGTTTACTCTTACGATCGGCGACACCTATTGGTTTGACCTCTCCGGCGTGGGCATCCCCGGCACGGCGAACGGCAGTCTGCCGGATGCGTCGCTGCACTATGTTCCCTTTACCTATGCCGGGACAGTGGATGCTTACAAGCTCGCATCAGCGATGGCAACCACAGAGGAGTATGCACAGCAGAACAAATATGCACACAGCCTGTTTGTGGCGGATTATGTCGTGACACATACAGTAGGATGGGATAACCTGGATGACGCAAGTCTGATTTTTGGCAAAAATTACGCCACCGGCGGCATAAGCTATACGCTGCGTGCGCCGTCCACGGGAAGTGATGGTACAGGCTCGGGCAATTCCCGACGCGGCACGCCCCAAAGCAACGAATGGGACAGGATACTGGACAAGGACGATGGATATATCAAAAACTGTGGTGAGGTACATTCGTGGGGGCAGGATACTGATAGTTCTTTGTTGGTGAACCGTGCGCGTCGCGGGTACAATTCCGCCCGCAACTGGAGCGACTGGAATGCTACGTGGTCCCGCTCTGGCATCGGTTTCCGTCCTGTCCTTGAGGTCCTGAACCCGAAAACCCTGGGCGCTGACGGGCTGAAAGCCATTACCCTCGACCTTGGCGGCGGCAAGCTGGGTAACAGCTCTGAGGATATTCAAATCATCGTAAAAAACGGTGAGAGCTTTACCGCGCCTGCCTCTGACGGTCTGACCCGCCCGGACGGAAATACAGGCAGCTACTTTAAGTGGCGTGGCAGCGATGGCAAGCTCTACGCACCGGGCGATAATGTTCCGGCGGATGTGGATAAGCTGACGGTACTGTTTGATGATTCGGGCAGTCATACCGTGACCATCACCACGGATGCCCTGCCGGACGGCAAGGTGGGTGAGGCGTACAGCCAGAACCTGGCAGCCGACGGCACTGCGCCCATCACATGGAGCATCAGCGGCGGCGCTCTGCCCGACGGTCTGAAGCTGGATGAGAATACCGGCGGGATCAGCGGCACGCCTACCGCAGCGGGAACCTCCACCTTCACCGTCAAGGCTACCAACAGCGCGGGCAGCGATACGAAGGAGCTGTCTATTACGATAACCAAAGCCGCGCCTGCCGAGTATATCGTCAGATTCAATGCCAACGGTGGCGGCGGCACAATGGCAGATGTCACCGGCGTTTCCGGCAGCTACACCCTGCCCTCCTGCGGTTTTACTGAACCGGAAGGCAAGCAATTCAAGGGCTGGTCAACCAGTGCCGACGGTTCGGTTATTTCCGGCACGACCTATGAAGTAAGCTCGGATACTACCTTCTATGCAATCTGGGAGAGTAAAGAGTATTCCATCATCGTAACGGACGGCAAAGCGACAATCGGTGCAGGAAGCGAAATCAGTAAAGCGGCGCAAGGCACAACCATTACTCTGACCGCAAATGCGGCTCCTGACGGTAAGGTGTTTGATAAGTGGGTAGTAGAAAGCGGCAACACTACTCTTGAAGATGCGAACAGTGAAACCACTACTTTCATAATGCCTGACAGTGAAGTCAGCGTGAAAGCGACCTACACAATTCCCCATACCCATACCTACGATCAGGAAATTCAGAAGCCGGAAACCCTCAAGTCGGCTGCCGACTGCACCAACGATGCAGTATATTTCAAGAGCTGCTCCTGCGGAGAGATCAGCACAACAGAAACCTTTACAGCAGCAGGTACACAGCTCGGGCACGCATGGGCAAGCGATTGGAGCAAGGACACAGACAATCATTGGAAAGAATGCTCTCGTTGCCACGAAAAGAAGGACGAGGCGGCTCACGATTACGGTAGCGATAACATCTGCGACACCTGCGGATATGACAAGACAGTACCGCATACGCACAATCTGACCCTCGTTCCCGCAAAGGCTCCTACTTGCACGGAGAAAGGCAACACGGCATATTACACCTGCGACGGCTGTGACAAGTGGTTTGAGGATGCAACCGGTGCATCCGAAATTACCGACAAGACAAGCGTAATCCTTGCGGCAACAGGTCATAGCGCTTCCGACTGGAAGTCCGATAATACCGATCACTGGAAAGAGTGCACCGTTGTCGGCTGCGGCGTGATCATCGAGGGCAGCAAGGCGGCGCATACCGCCGGTGAATGGATTATCGACACTCCGGCAACAGCTACCACAAGCGGCTCAAAGCATAAGGAATGCACCGTCTGCGGTTATACGATGGCAACCGAAACCATCCCGGCAACCGGCGGCGGTGAGCATACTCACAGCTACGGCAGCGAGTGGAAGAACGATGCCGACAACCACTGGCATGAGTGCTCCTGCGGCGATAAGAAAGATACAGCAGCGCATACCGCCGGCGAATGGATCATCGACACCCCGGCAACTGCTACAACCGACGGCTCAATGCTCATGTGCGGTAAAGAAGCACAAAAACAAAACAGGTACAGACAGTCGCCCCGCGCTATTCCGTAAAGCAAGGGCATAGAAAAGACCGACCGCTTTTCACTCAAAAATCATTAGAACATATAGAAAACTTTACAATTATGTACTATAATGCTGTATGTTGGAAGGGAGACAAATACAAATTTGCGGAGGCACAAGAAAATGGGTTTTAGGCAGGCTATTGTTGCGGATTTAGATGTAATAGAAAGAGGGTATATAGAACATTTTGCCCATGAGAAAAAATATGGTGCTTACACCGTTTTTAGGGAAGGGATTTATCCCACAAGAAAAGTTGCAGAAACAGCTTTACAGAATAACGCTTTGTATGTTTATGAGGAAAATGGCATTGTATTGGGTAGTGTTATTTTAGACGGACAACAGCCAGAGGAATATAGAAAAATTGAATGGCCCAGTAACGCCCCAGATGAGAAAGTGACGGTTATTCATTTGTTAATGGTGCGGCCAAGTGCGGCTGGAAAAGGTGGATCGATTGTGAATGATGCTAGAGCTTGCAAAGCAACAAGCCTGTGTTTGTTAGACTTGATACTGGAGAGCAAAATGTTCCTGCTGCTTCTTTATACAAAAAGTTGGGATTTCATTTAGTATCCACTTCACAGATGAAAGTCGGAGGCATGATTTCACATAACAGGCATCTCTTTTTTGAAAAGATGGTATGACGATTTACGCTTTGATGAATCGGGTAAACTGGAATTTGAGGTTAAGATATGATTAAGGTAATGACAATAAATGATTACGAGGAACTTTTTGAACTGTGGCAAAACACAGCTAATATGGGGTTGCGTAGCTTGGATGATTCTAAAGAAGGTATCTCTTGTTTTCTAAAACGAAATCCAAATACAAACTTTGTGGTATATGAAGACGGGCAATTAGTAGGTGCGATACTATGCGGACATGATGGCAGAAGGGGCTATATTTATCATACGGTTGTATTGCCTGATTATAGAAGGAGAGGTATCGCTTCAAGTTTAGTGGAATCGGCTATTGCCGCACTGCAAAAAGAAGGCATTACGAGAGTTTGTCTGAATGTAAAAACGAATGAGCAAGGGAAAAAATTCTGGATTAGCAAAGGCTGGGAAAAAGGATTTCTTAGGCTTTTACAGCAAATCAATAACCGATAAAGAGAATTTGCCTTTATTTGAAATATAAATGATGATTTAGTCCAATTCTTAAACGGTTTCTTATAGTGAAGGGAGTGATATTATGCTATGCAACATGACAATCTATTTAAGTGTAGTTCTCTGTGCAAGGTCTGGTGATTGGACGATGCTTGCGCAGAGATGAATATAATCGTCCACATTGGATTTTGCACTTATAGAGAATTTTTACGAAGTGAATCTATAAGGAGATAAATTCAATGAATAGTAATTTTAAAAGATATATCATATTTTGGCTTAGCCAGGCATTATCACAGCTTGGCAGTTCTATGACAACCTTTGCATTGATTCTGTGGACATATACGCAAAAAGGAACTGCAATGACAGTTTCGCTTATGACATTTTTTAACTATCTTCCTTACATTATCCTGAGTTTGTTTGTTGGAACTTTCGTTGATAACCATAGTAAGAAGAAGATCATGTTGGTATCGGATAGTATCGCTGCAATTTGTTCTTTGGCAATTTTTTGCTTAAACAGCGGAAATGCCTTGCAGATATGGCATATTTATTTGGTAAATATGATCATTGGTTTTATGGGTGCTTTTCAGGATCCGGCATCGGATGTTGCACTCGGAAAAGTGGTGCCGAAAGAGAAGTTGGAGCAGATAAGCGGAATGAATTCATTTTCCGATAATCTTGTTGCCGTTCTGTCCCCGGTATTTGCAGCCTTTTTATTTGCGTTTGGTGGCCTAAAACTGATTTTGATCATTGACCTGTCGAGTTTCCTGTTTGCTTTTTTGATATTGCTTTTTGTGCTGAGAATCCCTGACGATATCCCCCAGAAGGCTGAAAAGAAATCTGTCTTTATTGGGTGTAAAGAGGGCCTTCAGTATCTTAAGCAGCATAATGGGATTTTCCTTGTCATTATTACAATGGCAGTGCTGAACTTTTTTTCCCGATTAACCTATGAGAATATTTTGTCACCGATGATTCTTTCGCGAAGCGCAAACGATAGCGTTACGCTCGGTATAGTAAACGCAGTAATGGGAATTGGAGGAATCATAGGCGGAATCATCGTATCTTCTGGAAAGATAAAAGCGAACAGTGCAAAAATGATTTACCTTTCAGCAATGCTGTCCTTTCTGCTGGGAGACATTATGATGGGATTGGGCAGAAACGGAATTGTCTGGTCTCTTGCTGGCTTAGCGGCAAGCTTACCGATTCCGTTTATCAATGCAGGGCAGATGGTAATTTTATATCGAAATGTTCCAGAAGATATGAAGGGAAGAATTTTTGCAGTAAGAAATGCCGTTCAGTTCAGCAGTATCCCCTTAGGAATTCTGCTTGGCGGTTTATTGGCGGATTATGTGTTTGAACCGTTCATGCTTACACAAAACCCGATTACGCAGGTTTTACATAAGCTGGTTGGTGAGGGAGCAGGAAGCGGTATGGCTGTAAAATGCCCAATATTA
>SCPN01000802.1_pt1 | contig 37178 bp, 41 predicted proteins | sample 6106831 | NCBI WGS metagenome assembly SCPN01 (sample SAMN10720447, study PRJNA508395) | human gut metagenome | isolation source: Participant 1, 0 month | reverse complement strand
GATAAGATTGATGCTTCTTTCAGGAAGCGCAATAGAGTTGGAGGACGGCAGACAACTGCTCATCTATACTGCGGTAGATCAGGAAAAATGGAAGATGGAACTGTATAGATATCTCAGACACAGGCAGTGGCTGTTGGAGATGGAAAAGATTATAAGAAATATGAGAAGAATCCGGTTCTGACAGCCAAAGATCTTCCGGAGGGTGCAAGTAAAGTAGATTTCCGTGATCCAAAGATCTGGAAAGGAAAAGACGGGAATTTCTATTGTGTTATCGGAAGCAGACCGGCAGACGTGAAGGGACGATTCTTCTTTATAGAAGCAAGAACGGATTCGACTGGGAATTTGTCAGCATTCTTGCAGAAAATAAGAAACGTTTTGGAAAAATGTGGGAATGTCCGGACTTTTTTGAACTGGATGGAAAACATGTTCTTTTGACCAGTCCGCAGGATATGTTGCCGGAAGGCTTCGAATATCATAATGGAAATGGTACCTTATGTATTATAGGAGAAATGGACGAAGATACATATACCTTAAAAGAGCAGTATACGCAGTCTGTGGATTATGGAATTGATTTTTATGCAATGCAGACGGTGAAAGCATCGGACGGCCGCAGAATTATGATTGGCTGGATGCAGAACTGGGACACACTGGCTCATCGTGATAATGATTCGAAGTGGTTTGCACAAATGAGTCTGCCGAGAGAATTATCTGTGAAAAACGGAAGACTTTATCAAACGCCGATTAAAGAACTTGATGCAATGCGTAAAAACAGAGTTGAGTACAACAATGTAGTAATAAATAATGATACGATTTCATTAGATAAAATCGAAGGACGAACGATAGATATGGAGCTTGTGATACGTCCGGAAGATAAAGAAAATATGTATAAGAAATTTGGATTACGCTTTGCGAAGAATGAGAAGTTTTATACAGAACTGAGCTTCCGTCCTGATGAGTCTGTACTGAAAATTGATAGAAAATTTTCAGGAACCGAAAGAGCGTTGGTTCATCAGAGAAGATGTCTGGTAAATGGAGATGCCGATAAATTAAAGCTTCGTGTGATTTTAGATAGATTCAGCGCAGAGATATTTATTAACGATGGCGAACAGGTTATGTCGGCTGTCATATTTACAGAACAAGAGGCAAAAGGGATTTCCTTCTTTGTTGAAGGTGCAGCTAAAATTGATGTAGTGAAATACGATCTGGTTTAGAAAATACATGATAAAACTTACATAGAGTTTGAAGACGAATGGATAATGATAGGGGGATTCCTGAAACGGGGATCCCCTTTGTAGTATAGGAGCATAGTATCGATGATAGAAGAAAGAAGAAAAAGACATGAGAATGAACTGCATGAAAAGTATCTGCAGTTATATCACAATGAACAATGTTATGAAGAATTAATGCAAATGCTGGAAGAGGCTTATCAGAACAGACCGGCGGAACTTAGGAGATTAGACGGCAGAAGGGAGAAGGAACCGAACTGGTATCGTAACAGAAACATGCTTGGGATGACGATGTATCCGAAGCTGTTTGCAGGGGGATTGAAAGGTGTGATAGAACATTTAGATTATCTGTCTGAGCAGAAGATTACTTACCTTCATTTGATGCCACTTTTGAAGATGCCTCATCCACATAATGACGGTGGGTATGCGGTAGAAGATTTTAAACAGGTAGATCCCGAAATAGGAACAAACGAAGAGTTAAAAAGACTGACAAAAGAGCTGGAGAAAACGCGGGATCAGTTTGTGTCTGGATGTTATTATGAATCATACGGCAGATACGCATGAGTGGGCAATGCGCGCAAAGAGAGGCGAACAGGAATATATGGATCGCTATCAGTGTTATGAAACGCGAGAGATTCCGGATCAATTTGAAAAGACGATGCCACAGGTGTTTCCAGAGACTGCACCGGGTAACTTTACATGGTGCGAAGAGATGCACAGGCATGTATTGACAACATTTTATCCTTATCAATGGATCTGAATTCATCATAATCCGAAAGTATTTAACGAAATGATCGGGAATATCCTGTATCTGGCAAATATGGGAGTCGAAGTGTTTCGTATTGATGCAGTTCCTTATATCTGGAAAGAGTTAGGAACGAATTGCAGAAATCTTCCACAAGTGCACCTCATTGTCCGTATGCTGCGAATGATTCTGGAGATGATCTGTCCGGCTGTGATACTAAAAGGCGAGGTTGTTATGGAACCAAAAGAACTTCCGGTCTATTTTGGAAACAGAGAGTGAACCGGAATGTCATATGTTATACGGAGTTTCCAGCATGGTAAATCTGTGGGCAGCACTGGCTACGAGGGACACAAGGATGTTGAAACACCAGATGGATGTGATTCACAGCCTTCCAAAGAATTGCTATTTTGTCAATTACCTTCGCTGTCATGATGATATTGGCTGGGGACTGGATGAAGAACAGGAGAAAAAGCTGGAAATAAACCCGATTCAGCACAAAGAATATTTGTATCATTTCTTTGAAGGTACTTATCCATATAGCTTTGCGCGAGGAGAATTATATAATTACGATCCGGTGACGAAAGATGCCAGAAGCTGTGGAACAACCGCAAGCCTGTGTGGGATCGAAAAGGCGGATTTGAAGGAGATTTAGAGCAGGTGAAACAAGGAATCCAGAGGGTGCTCATGATGCATGCGGCATGTATGAGCATGGAAGGATTTATAATGCTTTCATCAGGGGATGATTGGTCAGGTAAATGATTATAATTACAAAAAAAACCCGGATACTGCAGCAGACAGCAGATATCTGCATCGCAGTCCATTCCGGTGGGACAATGCAGAAAAGAGAAAAAAAGCAGGGACGGTACAGTACGATATCTGGAATGGTCTGAAGCAGATGGAAGAAATACGGCGTCGGGAAAATTGCTTTGGAGAAACTGCCGGTATTTCTACCTGGGGCACAGGAAATGATGCGGTTTTTGCAATCAGAAGAACAGAAGGAAATGAAGAGTTGATCTGTCTGGCTAATTTTTCAGAGTATGGACAAAATGCATGGCTGAATTGTCTGGAAGGCGAATATGAGGATTTGTTTACGGGAGAAAAGCTGGAAATGAATTCGGTATGGATGAATCCTTATCAGTACAGATGGTGCTTGAAAAAATAGGAATTTTATGAAAAAGCAATGTCATTTTTGAGACAGAATGGAGAATATGATGAAAAAATATGATGTAGTGGCACTAGGAGAATTATTAATTGATTTCACAGAAAACGGAAAAAGTAATCAGGGAAATCCGCTTTTTGAGGCAAATCCGGGAGGAGCACCGTGCAATGTACTTGCAATGCTGACGAAACTCGGACATAAGACGGCATTTATCGGGAAAGTAGGGGAAGATTTTTTCGGAGAACAGCTGAGAGATGCGATAACAGAAGTAGGGATTGATGCAGATGGATTATGTACAGATAAGGAAATCCATACGACACTTGCAATGGTACATACTTATCCGGATGGAGACAGAGATTTTTCTTTTTATCTTAACCCGGGAGCAGATATGATGCTGAACAAAGAAGAAATTTGTGAAGACATTATTAAAGAAACGAAAATCTTCCATTTCGGAACATTGTCTATGACTCATGAAGAAGTGCGCGAAGCAACAAAAGAAGCAATTCGTGTTGCAGAAGAATCTGGTGCAGTTATTTCCTTTGATCCGAACTTACGTCCACCACTTTGGAATTCTTTGGATGTGGCAAAGAAACAGGTATTATATGGATTAGCACATTGTCATATCCTGAAAATCTCAGACAATGAGATTCAGTGGCTGACAGGAGAAGAAGATTATACTGCAGGGGTAAACTGGATCAGAGAAAGATATCAGATTCCGCTGATCCTTGTATCTATGGGTAAAGAAGGAAGTCGTGCATACTATAACGGAATGATGGTAGAAGTAAAACCGTTCCTTCAGAAGAATACAATTGAGACGACAGGAGCAGGAGATACATTCTGTGGTTGTGTATTACATTATATCTGTGAACATGGAATGGAAGGTTTGGCGGAAGAAAACCTGAAAGAAATGCTGACTTTTGCAAATGCAGCGGCATCTGTGATCACAACAAGAAAAGGGGCACTGCGTGTAATGCCGACAAGGAATGAAATTCAGAATATTATTCATGGTTTATAAAAACTAAACCTATTGACATAGTAGGTATATAGATGTATTATAAATACGACAGAGAAAACAGTTATGAAATCTGTAACAAGCCGGTGCAGGCAGTGGTCAGGAAGTTATACGAGAATATAGAATAAATAAGAGCATGCAATAAATCCGAAATAACGGATCATTTTGAAATGTTTTCCGGTATGTGTCGGATCAAACGTTTTATGAATTTTATATAGAAGACGGAAGCAGCAGAGCATCTTAGATGGACTGAACAGAAAGCATGTAATCGCGTTAATTAAAGAATAGTTATAGAAGAATCAAATATTAGCAATACTTATAGAAAAAAACAATTGGACGTATAAATGTAATTTATGTATATTGCAAAAGATAGTTAAAACGTACCAATTTTAGGAGGTAAAAGTATTTATGAAAAACAGAAGAGCCATAAGAGCTATAGCACTAGTTATGTGTGCAACATTGTTATTTGGTGGATGTGGGGGATCAGGTAAAAAAGCAAGTTCTGATAATTCAGCAAGCACAGCAGCAACTGAGACAAAAGATGAGTTACATATTGCGGTTTCAGCAAACCCACCTTCATTGGATGTGCAGACAAGCAACTCTTCACTGGTAGGTGAGATTGCGGCTCATGTTTTCGAACCATTATTTGCAATGGATGATAAATATGAACCGACACCGGTACTTGCAGAGTCCTATGAAGTAAATGATGATGGTTCTGTATATACAATCAAATTACGTGAAGGTGTAAAATTCCACAATGGAAAAGAAATGACATCCGAAGATGTTGTTGCATCTATGAACCGTTGGATTGAAAATTGCTCAAGAGCAAAAACTTTGCTTGAAGGCTCTGTATTTGAAGCAGTAGACGATTATACTGTAACGCTGACCGTAAACAAACCGGCATCTGATATCCTTATGATTCTTGCAAATCCGTCTATGTTTGCGGCAATTTATCCAAAAGAAGTTGTAGATTCGGCAACTGAGGAAGGAATTTCAGAATACATCGGAACAGGTCCGTACAAGATGACAGAATGGAAACAGGATCAGTACGTTAAACTTGACAAGTTCGAAGATTATAAGAACTCAGATAATGCAACAACAGGTCTTGCAGGAAAGAAGGAAGCAGCAACTGCTACTTTATGGTTTGATATTGTACCGGATGTTTCTACACGTATGGCTGGTGTTCAGAACGGACAGTATGATATCGCGGAAGAGGTTCCGACTGATAATTATGAAGAATTATCAAAAGACAAGAACCTGAAGCTGGATGTAACAAATGGTGGTACTTTGAATCTGTTCTTAAATACAACTGAAGGCATCATGGCAAACGAAGATATGAGACAGGCAGTACTTGCGGTTCTGAACTGTGAAGATATCCTTTATGCAAGTTATGGTAATGAAGACTTGTACGAATTAAATGCCGGATGGATGAACTTAAGCGATGCACAGTGGAGTACAGAGGCTGGCAAAGAATATTACAACCAGAACGATGAAAAGAAAGCAAAAGAGCTTCTTAAAAAGGCTGGTTATAACAACGAAAAGATTACACTTGTAACAACACCGGATTATCCGGAAATGTACAACGCAACCTTAGTTCTTCAGGAAGAACTTCAGAAGATCGGTGTGAATGCAGTTGTAGACAGCAACGATTTTAACACATTTATGGAACATCGTTCAGATCCGAAGCAGTTCAGCATGTACATCACGAGTAACTCTTATGCACTTCTTCCAGTTCAGTTATCTGCACTTAACAAGGAGTGGGCAGGACTTGATGCACCGGAAGTAACAGACGGAATCAGCGCAATCCGTTTTGCAGATTCTACAGAAGATGCAAAGACTGCATGGGAAAACTTACAGACATTCCTGTATGAAGATGGTGCTGCATCTGTTATCGGACATTACACTTCTGTAAATGCATTAAATGCAAAAGCAGAAGGATATGAGTTCTTAAGATACGCGCTTTACTGGAATACAACTGTTTCTAAATAGGCAAATGATGGAACGACGGATAGCAGCAGCGTCCGTCGTTTTTTAAAAGGAGTTAAAAAATGTTACGATATATAGGAAAACGAATTTTATCACTGATCCCGGTTATGATTGTTGTATCATTTGTGGCTTTTCTGATCGTATATATGATCCCGGGAGGACCGGCTTCCTCAATCCTGGGACTGGAAGCAACAGCAGATGAAATTCATGCTTTAAATGCACAGCTTGGTTTTGACAGACCATTTCTTTGTACAGTATGGTGACTGGATCGTGGGAGTATTACATGGAGACTGGGGAAACTCATACTTCCTGCATGAATCAGTCAGCACGCTGCTCGGAGAATATTTCCTCCCAACAATCAGTCTTGCAATCTTTGCACAGATTATTGCACTCTTTATTTCTATCCCACTTGGACTTATCGCAGCATATAAGCGTGGTACAGCAATCGATATCACAGCAGTTACTGTTTCACTGATCGGTTCTGCACTTCCGGGATTTCTGCTCAGTATGTTCCTGATGCTTGCACTCAGTGTTTATAATCATATATTCCCGGTTGCAGGTTATGCGGATCTTTCGCAGGGTCTTGGTGAGCATCTTAAATATCTGTTTGTTCCGGCATTATCGCTTGGAATTGTACAGGCAGCATATCTCACAAGAATGATCCGTTCTTCGATGCTGGATGTGCTTTATAAAAACTTTATCCATACAGACCGTGCAAAGGGATTAAAAGAAAGAAGGTTCTTCTTGTGTACGGACTTAAAAATGCGGCTCCGGTTATTTTAACAGCAGTCGGACAGTCTTTCGGCAGTCTGATCACAGGAACAATTGTTACAGAAACCATTTTCAATATTCCGGGGCTTGGTACCTTGACGATGAATTCCATCAACCGAAGAGATGTTTTCGTTATTCAGGGCGTAGTATTATTCGTAACGTTATTGTATGTATTGGTGAATCTGGCAGTAGATATTCTGTATGGATTTGTTGATCCAAGGCTTCAGCCGGGACGTAAATAGGAGGAAAAAGATGTATTTTACAAGAAAAAGTATGTCCGAAGCTAGTGAAGCTATTTTCAGAGAGCAGAGGCAGATCAGAAAAGAAAAATTATTGTCAAACCCGGGACTTATCATTGGTGCAGTTGGCTTTACCATAATTCTGCTTGCTGCAATTTTTATTCCGATGTTCAGTTCGGTAAGTCCGAATGCAATGACAGTTACGGAACGTTTCCAGGCACCATGTGCAAAATATATATTCGGAACAGATGAATTTGGGCGTGATGTATTTACCCGTCTGATGTACGGAGCAAGAGTTTCACTCTGGGTAGGCGGATGTGTTGCTGCATTTTCCTGTATCCTTGGCACGATCATCGGTGTGTATGCAAGTTATTTCAAAATTCTTGACCAGATCCTGATGAGAATCTGTGATGGTCTGATCGCCATTCCGGGAATCCTTCTTGCAATCGCCCTGATCGCAGCACTTGGTACTTCCAGCTGGAATGTGGTGCTTGCCCTGACGATCGTTTATACACCGAGTGTGGCGCGTACTGTCCGTGCAAGTGCGATGGTCATCAAAGAGCAGCCGTATGTGGAGGCTGCAAAGGTGCAGGGATTCAGTAACTTTAAGATCCTCTGGAAGCTGATCCTTCCGGGCGTTATTTCACCGCTTACCGTGCAGGCCTCTTTCATTTTTGCACAGGCAATCATTTCCGAAGCATCCTTAAGCTTCTTAGGTGCTGGTATTCCGGCTCCGGCAGCAAGCTGGGGAAATATGCTGCAGGACAGTAAGCTGGTATTTTCAAAGGCACCGTGGACCATGATCTGTCCTGGTATTGCAGTAGTGGTCTGTGTACTCAGTCTGAATCTTCTGGGCGACGGTCTCCGGGATTTCCTTGATCCGAGAGTAAAAGGAGGAGCGAAGAAATAATGGAAAAGCAGTGTAATGAATGTAAAAATCCAATTCTGGAAGTCAAAGATCTGCGGGTAAAATTCTCCGTTCATAAGAAATGGCTTCCAGCAGTAGACGGAGTAAATCTCTGCATCCAGCCGGGTGAGATCATCGGAGTTGTAGGAGAGTCCGGATCCGGAAAAAGTGTCATGTCACAGTCCATTCTCCGTCTTCGTGACCACGACACCGCAGTGCAGTACGAGGGAGAGATCCTGTTTGAAAATAGAAGATCTGTTAAAGCGACCGCTTTCCAAGATGAGAGAGATCCGTGGAAATGATATTTCTGTTATTTTCCAGGATCCGCTGAACTCTTTAAGCCCGGTACATACCGTTGGAAAGCAGCTCAGTGAAATCGTGCTTCTTCATAAAAACGTAACAAAGTCAGAGGCAAAGGCACGTTCGATTGAGATGCTGAAGCTGACCGGGATTCCGAATCCGGAAGACTGTATGAAAAAGTACCCGTTTGAACTTTCCGGTGGTATGCAGCAGCGAGTGATGATCGCCATGGCACTTGCCTGCGAACCGAAGCTTCTGATCGCAGATGAACCGACGACTGCGCTGGACGTGACGATCCAGGAACAGATCCTGCATCTGATCAAGGAGCTGAATGAAAAGCTCGGCATGTCCGTTCTCTTTATCACGCATGACATGGGTGCGGTTGCGCAGCTTTGTCACAGTGTGAAGGTTATGTATCTGGGACAGGTAGTAGAAGATACTACGACAGAAGAACTTTTTGCCAATCCACTGCATCCGTATACGGAAGGGCTTCTTGCCTGTATCCCGCATCTTGGGGTGCAACGAGGCAAAGAACTTCCGACTATTCCGGGAACCGTACCACCGCTGACTAAGATCCCAGTCGGATGTCATTTCTGTACCAGATGTAAATACACGGATGACCGCTGCAAGAATACACAGCCGCCGCTTGTGGAAGCAAGAAAAGGGCATCTGGTAAAATGTTGGAAATATGCAGATCAGGCAGTGAAAGAGGAGGTATAGACAGATGAGTGAATATTTACTGGAAATTAAAAACTTAAAAAAGTCTTTCCCTCTGAAAACCGGAAAGAGCAGCCTTTTCGGGAAAACATCCCGGATGTGTGCGGTAGATAATATGTCCCTTTCCATCAAAAAAGGTGAGACCTACGGACTGGTTGGGGAATCCGGATGTGGAAAATCTACCACAGGACGAGCAATTGTAGGACTGACAAAACCAGACAGTGGCTCCATTCTTTACGATGGAAAGGATCTTTGTAAATTAAGTGACAAAGAGTTCAAACCACTTAGAAAAGAATTGCAGATGGTATTCCAGAATACCCTTTCTGCACTGAATCCGCGTCAGAGAATCGGAAATATCCTGGAGGATATCCTGAAGATCCACAGCAATCTGGATGCAGCAGAAAGAAGAGAAAAGGTAGTAGAGGTTCTGAAGAAGGTAGGGCTTTCCGAAGACCATTATTTCCGTTTTCCGCACGAACTTTCCGGTGGGCAGGTACAGCGTCTTGGTATTGCAAGTGCCCTTGTTATCGGGCCAAAACTGATCGTCTGTGACGAACCGGTATCTGCACTTGACGTATCCATTCAGGCACAGATCCTGAATATGCTGATGCAGCTTCAGAAGGAACTGGGACTCAGCCTTTTATTTATTTCACACGATATCGGTGTTATCCGTTTTATCTCAGATCGTATTGGGGTTATGTATCTGGGAACACTGGTAGAAGAAACCGATACCGAAGAATTGTTTGCAAATCCACTCCATCCGTACACGAAAGGACTTTTGCTTCTGTGCCGGATCCGTATATTGAGCGGGACGGATTTTCAGAGCTTTCCGGAGAACAGCCGGTCAGAACCGAAGATTTTAAGGGCTGTGCGTTCTCCACACGCTGTCCGAATGCGACAGAAAAATGTAGACAGGAAGCACCGGTTTTCAGAGAAGTGAAGGCGGGGCATAAAGTAGCTTGTCATATGGTAGAAGAATAGAGTATGTAAGAAAACACCGCAGGAAATGGGGGAATCCTGCGGTGTTTTTGTGCGGAAGGGGACGAAAGGCAGGGGTGAGACCGACCAAAAGAATTGTCATAAATTCCATTACGCAAACCATTCCGATGAACCCCTTGGGGCGGGAATCGTGTTCAGCAGAGGCTTCCACGATTCCTGGGTTTCATCTCCATTGCGTAATAAGTGAATCTATGACAAATCTTTTTGTCCGGTCGGTCATTCTACTTTGTCGGCTTTGCCCTTCTGAGTATTCCATAATAAAAAGGGCAGGGATTTCTGCTGTGGGAAGTGGGCGGATTATTTATGTAGAAATAAAAGAACGAAAGTTCAGTCAAAAGATTATATGACACAGAAATGAACGAAAATTTAAGAAAATCTAAATAGTATTTCCAACTGTTTTCCAGTATACTGAAACTATGATTGGATATCGGAATTTAAGTTATGGGGCGATGGTATTGTGCGATAACTTAGAGGGACAGTATATAGAAAGTGCTGCGGCTTCCTTATTGAGGCAATGGAGAGGAAACTCAGGAATCGTGGAAGCCTTTGCTGAACACGATTCCCGCTTTCAGAGGTTCCTCGGAATGGTTTGCCGAAGGGAAGCCGCAGCACTTTCTATATACACTTTGTCGAACTAACTTCAACAAACTTTTACACCTTAAAAGTAGAATGATGAGGAGGGAATGAAAATGAATGTAAATGGGAATTTCAAAGACAATCTGATGGGGAAGAAAAAGGTGATTTTCATCATCTGCCTTATTTTTGCAGTCGCTCTGATTGCCGCAATCCTGCACATGGTTTCAGGAGGGGGAAAAGATTCCGCGAAGAACATCCTCTACGCGGATAAGGTCAGCGTGATCACCGGAAACGGAAGCGGAACCGTGAACCGCTTTGCAGGCGTTGTGGAGGCGCAGGATACTTTGAAAATCTCACTTTCAGAAGGACAGAAAGTGAAAGAGATTTTCGTGGAAAAAGGGCAGGAAGTGGAGCCTGGGACGAAACTCTTTGAATATGATACAGAGGAGCTTGCGATGACACTGGAGCAGGGAAATCTGGAACTGGAAAAGATAGGAAACAGTATTTCCAATCTGAATTCACAGATTGCGGCCTTAACGACAGAGAAAAAGAATGCACCGGCAGGTGAGCAGCTTTCTTATACAACGCAGATCCAGGAGCTGCAGACGAATGTAAAACAGGAAGAATATAATTATAAAGTAAAAGAACTGGAAGTGAACCGGACGAAGAAGAGTCTGGAATCATCCACGGTGACATCCACGATTGCAGGAATTATCCAGGAGATCAATCCAGATCCTGGTTATGATGATTACAGTGGAGAAAAGCAGGCATTTATGAGCATTCTTTCTACCGGAAAATACCGAATTAAGGGAAAAATCAGTGAACAGAATATCGGTGAGCTTCAGCCGGGAATGGATGTGACGGTGCGGGCAAGGAATAACCAGGAGGAAATCTGGAAGGGATCTGTGGATGTGATCGACACAGAAAAACCGGAGAGCAGTTCACAAAGCGAGATGTATTCCGGTTCGGATTCTTCTGCCAGGGCAACTAAGTATCCATTTTATGTAACGCTTGAAACCAGTGATGGTCTGATGCTGGGACAGCATGTATATATCGAGCCTGGAACCGGAGTAAATACAGAGGGATTACATCTGATGACTGCTTATATTGTAGATGCAGACGGGAAAGAGCCTTACGTTTGGGTAGCAAATAAAAAGGACAGACTGGAAAAGAGAAATGTAAAGCTTGGTGCTTATGATGAGGAGCAGGATACATGGGAAATCACAGAAGGACTGAAAGAGACGGATTACATTGTCTGGCCGGATGGAGAATGTAAAGAAGGAGCAGCCGTTCAGAAGAACGAAAATGTACAGGCAGGAGGCATGGAAGAGGGGGAATAAAGGATGACTTTTCAAAAAAGAAATAAGAAAAAAATTCTTCAGATCGGGATTGCTTTGGTTGTCTGTGTATGTTTCATTGGAGGCGGCATTATATTTGCAATGAAAAAAAGTGAAAAAGCGGTCAAGGTAGCACCGGTAGCCAGTATGAGTAATGGTGGATGGTATTCAGAATCGGATATTTATGATTATGCGAAGGTGCAGGCAGGTGCGAGCCAGGACATTTACCATGATGATACCCTTACGATCAAGGAGATTTATGTCAAATCAGGGGATACGGTGAAGATCGGCGATCGTCTGGTTGCTTATGATACCACGCTTGCAGGTCTTGAGCAGGAAATGAAGCAGATGGAGATTCAGGGGATTGAACTGAATATTCAGAATCAAAAGGCAGAATTAGAACAGTTGAAAAATGCAAAGATTGTTGCGTCTGTTGAAAGAAGCCAGGATGAACTGCGGAAAATGACTGCAAAAGGAACCAGACCTGGAATAATACGGACTGCGGATGCAAAGAAAAATGAAGGGGAAAATCCGGATACTTCCGAAAATCCTGAGCAGCCGGAGACACCAGAAAATCCGGAAGGACCGGAAAAACCATCAATCGGGAAACCGTTTCCGGAAGAACTGAAGGATAAGATCATTTATAAAGAGATTACAAAGGACGCTGCTCCTTATAATGAAGATGGAGATGGAACAAAGGAAAAGCCGTATCGCTATCTTTGTGCGCCGGGAGCAACGGTAAATGCGGAGTTCATGCTGAAAATGCTGGAAGAGAGGACCGTCTGCGTCTTTGATGTAGTGGATCAGGAGAAGGAACCGACGCTTCTTTTATATTCCTGGACGCTGGACGGAAAGACCGGACAGGTGATAAAGCCCGAAAATCCGGAACAGCCGGGGACACCGGAAGAGCCGAAAATTCCGGACGAACCAGATAATCCTGGTGGATATGAGGAGCCGGATCTGGGAGAGGCAGATGGAATGACCAGGGAAGAGCAGGCAAAGCAAATCCAGGAAAAAGAGCAGAAGATTAAGGACCTGGATCTGGAAAAGCGAACAGCACAATTGGAATTGAAAAAGCTGGATAAAAAAGTAAATAATGGTGTTGTAAAGAGTACAGTAGAGGGAACGGTAAAAGCTGTACTTGACGAAGAAGAGGCAAAGCTGGAGAATAAACCGGTTATATCTGTGACCGGAAAAAATGGTTGTTATGTAATCGGAGGGATTGCCGAAAGCAGCTATGATAAATTAAAAGAGGGTATGACTGTGATGGTGACTTCTGGAATACGGGGAACTCTTTATGAGGCAACGATCACCAGTATCGGTAATTCACCGGTTGAAAGTATGAAGAGCAGCGAGAATCCTAATATGTCCTACTATCCGTTTACTGCAGTGGTTGAGAAAGATGCAGACCTTTCATCTGGTGAGGGTGTCAGTATTTCCGTAGACGGACTTTCGGATGACAGTGGGATCGATTTACTCTGGAACGGATGTTCATAAGAGAAGACGGAAACCGCTCCTATGTATACAAGAAAGGAAAACATGGAAGGCTGGAGAAGCAGTATGTAGAGGTTGGAAAAAATATGTACGGTTCCATTGAAATTGTTTCCGGACTTACCATGGAGGATGAGATTGCATTTCCGTATGGAAGAAATGTAAAAGAGGGTGCGAAGACAAAGACAGTGGAGTCATTGTATGATTATAATTAATGAGGGGGTGAGGAGATGCTTGAAGATATCAGGCTGGCATTTCAGGGAATCTGGAGTCATAAGCTGCGGTCTGCGCTGACGATGCTTGGTATTATTATCGGAATCGGATCGATCATTGCAATTGTTTCAACGATCAAAGGAACCAATGAGCAGATCAAGAAAAATCTGGTTGGCGCGGGAAATAATGCGGTCAATATCCAGCTTTATCAGGGAGACTGGACACTGGATCTGTCTTATCAGGAGGTTCCGGATGGAATACCAGAGATTTCAGATCAGGTACTTGGTGAGATCCAGGCACTGGATGAGGTGGAAAGTGCAGCCCTTTATCACAGACGGAATGAATATGATGCTGTATATGCAGGCAGTCAGAAGCTGGCAAGCTGTAATATTTTTGGAATAGATTCCAATTATCTGGATGCCTATGGATTTCAGATCACAAAAGGGCGTGGCTTTTCCGAAAAAGATTTTACTGCAAACCGAAAAGTTGTGCTGCTTGATAAAACGACAGCCACAGCTCTATTTCCGGATGGAAATGTGATTGGAAAGATTATTGAGGTTAAAGGGGAGCCATTTACGGTGATCGGTATGATGGCGAGAAAAGAAAATTCGCAGCCGGTGATCAATTCAATGGAAGACTATTATCGTTATGTATCCACGGATGGAAGTGGAACGATCTGTATTCCGGATACACTGTGGCCGATTATTTATCAGTACGATGAACCGCAGAATCTGGTTGTCCGTGCGACAAGCACAGATGAGATGACTGCGGCAGGAGAAAAGGCGGCAGATATCCTGAACAGTTACCTGACCGTGTCTGATGAGACGATAAAGTATAAAGGGGAAGATCTTCTGGAAAAGGCGAACCAGATCCAGGAGATCAGCAGCTCGACGAACCAGCAGCTGCTCTGGATTGCAAGCATTTCGCTTCTGGTTGGCGGTATCGGTGTTATGAATATTATGCTGGTGTCTGTGACAGAAAGAACGAGAGAAATCGGTCTGAAAAAGGCACTGGGGGCAAGAAAAAGAAGGATCCTGACGCAGTTTCTGACGGAAGCGGCAGTACTTACCCTTCTTGGAGGTCTGATCGGTGTGGCAGGAGGGATTGCGCTTGCCTATATTATTTCCGCAGTCTCGGCAGTTCCGGTGGCAATCAGCGGAGTGTCCATTCTGGTCGAGTAGTATTTTCCACACTGATCGGAATTATTTTCGGACTCCTTCCGTCGGTGAAGGCGGCGAACATGAATCCAATCGATGCACTGAGAAGTGAGTAGGTTTATGTAGAGAAGAATTATTTGTCGGATCCAAGATTGCAGATAAATGGATAGTATCTGTTCTGCAGGAAAGTGGCGTGCCTTACTGGCACGCCATTTTAAAAATTCTTCCATTGCCCTTGTCTGGTAGCGACCATTTTTCCAGTAGAACCGGATGTCACGGCTGCTTTCGCCTGCAGGAAGCTTATAGTACACCACATCAGAGGTAAGAGGTACTTTTGAGAGCATGATATCTCCGATAAAAGAGATCCCCATGCCGGAGCAGGTGATGTTGTAAGAAGTCATCTGCTGATCCATTTCCAGGATGATATTTGGTTCAAAGAGATTGTTCTGGCAGATCATACGGGCACGTTTTCCAGTGTCGTTTTCCGGTTTCAGCATAATAAAAGGCTCACTTTTAAAGCGTGTCAGAGGAACGGGAGGACAGGATTCTTCCAGAAATTTTTTGCTCAGGATATCTTCTACAGGAAGCTGATAGGAGCGCAGCGTATTATTGATCGGGAATGCTCCCGGAACAGCAAGGATCAGGTGCTCTTCCTGAAATTTACGGTAGCCGTAGATGGTGGCATCCAGAACACTGCTGTCCAGCATCAGATCCAGCTGCCCGTGTCGCAGCATACGGGCAAGATTGGCAGTGGTTTCTTCAACCAGGCTGATCTGGATCAGAGGATATCTGCGGGCAAAATCCGCGATCAGCGAAGGCAGGATCCAGGAGGAAAACAAGTTGCTTCCTCCGAGGGTGAGTGTTCCTTTTTTTAGGTCGCCCCAGTCGTTTGCAAATCCTTCAAATTCATTCTGGATACTTTTTATTTTTTCTACCGCTTTGATATACTGTACCCCACATTCGGTAAGGGAAAGTGGTTTGGTACTCCGGTCAAAGATCGGATATCCGATGTGCTGCTCGACACGCTTTACGTTGGCACTGAGTGAAGGCTGTGAGATAAATAACTTCTCAGCCGCCTTGGAAAAGCTTTTTTCCAGATAAACTTCATAGACATATTCCATTCCCTGAAACATAGGTATTCTCCTTTGACATAGTTTTAAAATTATAGTTACTATAAAAATATATGTATTAGATTATATTGTAACACAGAGCTATAATGAAAACAACAAAGGCAATACGCCAGAGAAAAATGGAAAATCGAGGGATTTTGAGATGGAAAATGGAAAAGAAAACAAGACAGGTTATCGTGTAGAACAGGATTCAATAGGGGCAAAAGATATTCCGGGAGATGTATATTACGGGGTACAGTCACTGCGTGCTGCGGAGAATTTCCGTATTACCGGGCTGAATATGCATCCGGAGATCATCAACAGTCTTGCGTACATAAAGAAAGCATCTGCGATCACCAACTGCGAGAGTGGGATTCTGGAAAAGAAAAAGGCAAAAGCAATCGTACAGGCATGTGATGAAATCCTTACAGGAAAATTGCATGAGTACTTTATCGTAGATCCGATCCAGGGAGGTGCGGGTACTTCTCTGAACATGAATGCCAACGAAGTCATTGCCAACCGGGCGATTGAGATTCTTGGCGGGAAAAAGGGAGATTATTCAGCAGTAAATCCGAATGATGATGTAAACTGCGGACAGTCCACAAATGATGTTATTCCGACAGCTGGCAAGATGACTTCACTCAGACTTCTTCAGAATCTGAAAAAAGAACTGCTCAGACTTCATGAAGCGCTCTGCAAAAAGGCAGAGGAATTTGACCATGTGATCAAAATGGGACGCACCCAGCTGCAGGATGCGGTGCCGATCCGTCTTGGCCAGGAATTTCAGGCATATTCCGATGCCATCATGCGTGATATACACCGTATGGATAATGCGATGGACGAGATGCGTACCGTCAACATGGGTGGAACGGCAGTCGGAACCGGAATCAATGCAGATGAAGCCTATGTAAGCCGCATTGTTCCGAATCTTTCAAAAATATCTGATATTCAGTTTGTCCAGGCTTTTGATCTGATCGATGCAACCCAGAACCTGGATCCGTTTGTGGCAGTATCCGGTGCAGTGAAAGCGTGTGCAGTCACACTTTCCAAGATTGCCAATGACCTGCGCCTGATGTCTTCCGGACCGAGAACCGGTTTTGGTGAGATCAATCTCCCGGCAAGACAGAATGGTTCTTCGATCATGCCGGGAAAAGTGAATCCGGTCATCCCGGAAGTAGTGAACCAGGTCGCATTTAACATCATTGGAAATGATGTGACGATCACGATGGCAGCAGAGGGTGGACAGTTGGAACTGAATGCGTTTGAACCGATCGTATTCTACTGTCTGTTCCAGTCGATCGATACACTTGCATATGCAGTGCAGACTTTTATTGACAACTGTGTGACAGGAATCACAGCCAATGAAGAGAGATGCCGTCAGCTGGTAGAGAACAGCATCGGCGTAATTACTGCAATCTGTCCGCATGTAGGCTATGAGAAAGCAGCGGAGATTGCGAAAAAAGCAATGAAGACAGGGGAATCCATCCGTAATCTGATCCTCAGAGAAGGTCTTTTAAGTGAAAAAGAGATGGAAACCGTTCTGGATCCGGTCAATATGACAGAGCCAGGTATTTCGGGAAAAGAACTTCTCAGAAAATAAAGAATAAAATTTTTCTAAAAGACATGATTTTCTCCTTTTAAGGGTGTACAATGAAACATACGCGTTTCATGAGTTACAACTTAAAAGGAGAATTTTTATGCTTCAAATTCAACATATCTGCAAAGAATACCGTACAGGTACGCTTTTACAGAAGGCACTGGATGATGTAAGCCTGAATTTCAGGGACAATGAATTTGTTGCGATCCTGGGACCGAGTGGTTCGGGAAAGACGACGTTTCTTAACATCATCGGTGGACTGGATCGGTACGATAGTGGTGATCTGATCATCAACGGGATTATCTACGAAGAAAATATAAGGACAGAGACTGGGATTCTTACCGGAATCATACGATCGGATTCGTATTTCAGAGTTATAATCTGATTCCACATCAGACGGTGCTTGCCAATGTGGAGTTGGCACTGACTATTTCTGGGATTGGGAAGGAAGAACGGAAAAAGAGAGCGATTGAGGCTCTGAAGAAAGTTGGTCTTGGGGAGCAATTGCATAAAAAACCGAGCCAGATGTCAGGCGGACAGATGCAGAGGGTGGCAATCGCCCGTGCGCTGGTCAATGATCCGGATATCCTGCTTGCTGATGAGCCGACAGGAGCGCTGGATACGGCGACCAGTGTGCAGGTTATGGAACTTTTAAAAGAAGTGGCAAAAGACCGGCTTGTTGTAATGGTTACACATAACCCAGAGCTTGCTGAAGAATATGCGACCCGTATCGTAACGCTCAAGGACGGAAAGATCCGTTCGGATACGGACGAATTTTATGTCAATGAAGCGGTCATGAAGGAGCCGGAGCATAAGAATATGGGGAAAGCTTCCATGTCATTTCTGACGGCTCTTTCCCTGAGCTTTAATAACTTAAAGACGAAGAAAGCAAGGACTCTTCTGACATCTTTTGCCGGTTCTATTGGAATTATCGGGATTGCACTGATACTGGCACTTTCCAACGGAGTCAATGCCTACATCAAGTCAATTGAAGAAGAGACTCTTTCCGAGTATCCGCTTCAGATCCAGAGTACCGGATTTGATATGACATCGATGATGGTAGGCAATATGGACAGTGGTTCGGGCAGTTCGGATAAGAAGGAGACAAAAAAAGACGGGGAAGTCAAGGTTATGCAGATGATGACCAATATGTTTTCCACGATGGATTCCAATGACCTGAAGTCTTTAAAAGAATATCTGGATGGAGGAAAAAGTGGAATTGAGGACTATACCAGTGCCGTTGAATATTCTTATAATATTTCACCAAGAATCTATCGGCAGAACAAGGATGGTTCCATTCGCCAGGTGAATCCGGACAAATCCTTTGAGTCGCTTGGAATCAGCTCTGGCGCAAGTACCAACAGTATGATGTCATCCATGATGAGTACGAATGTTTTTTATGAAATGCCTAAGACGGAGGGACTTTATGAGAACCAGTATGATGTGAAGGCGGGACGCTGGCCGCAGAATTATAATGAATGTGTACTGGTGCTGACTTCGGACGGAGGCATGAGTGATTTTCTCCTTTATACTTTGGGACTGCGGGATCAGATGGAACTGGACGAAATGATCCAGGAATTTATCAATGAAGAAGATGTCAATACACCGGCAGATATTGGAAATTACACATACGAGGATATTTTAGACAAAACGTTCAAATTGGTCAATGTATCTGAATGCTATGAATATGACAGCCAGTATAAGGTTTGGAAAGATAAATCCGATAATAAGGAATATATGAAGAAACTCGTGGATCAGGGCGAAGAACTTAAAATCGTCGGAATCGTACAGGCATCGGAAGATGCAAATGCTTCCGCTCTGACACCGGGGATTGGCTATCCGCAGAGACTTACTGAGCATGTCGCAAAAGAGGCTGCAAAAGTGAGATTGTAAAGGATCAGCTGAAAAATCCGTCAAAGAATGTATTTACTGGAGAACCGTTCGGGACGACAGAAGAGAAGAATGGACTGGATGCGGACAGCCTGTTTACGGTCGATGAGGATGCACTTCAGAAAGCATTTGGTTTTGATAACAGTGTACTTTCCGGTGGATTTTCCGGTGATCTGTTGTCAGCAGATTCAGTGAATCTGGAAAATGCATTCCGGATGGGTGGGGATTCTTTGAATCTGTCCGGGATGATAAATCTGGATCAGATCAGTCTTGACGTGTCCGGTATGCCACAGATGAATCTTGGAGATATGATCGGAAGCCTGGATCTTACCGTAAAACCGGGTGGAATGCAGAAGTTGTCTGAGAGTGTTATGGAAGGTTATCAGGAGTATGTGAAATTCCATCCGGAAGCAGATTATTCAAATCTGGCGAGAGATTTTATGGATTACCTGATGACGGATGAAGCGCAGAAGATCCTGAAAGATAATCTGCAGGAGATCATTGAGAGCACCGGTGGGTTTAAGATTACAATTGATCAGATGCAGGAGCTTGTACAGCGTGTGATGGAAGGATATCAAAAGTATGCTGCGGAAAAGGATATACAGATCCGGATAAATTTGGAGAATATCTGGCGGAGTATTTACAGACCGAGGAAGCAAAAGAGATTATGAATGCCTGGCAGCAGGAGATTTTTGGAGATACGGTGATAAATATTACTTCTGACCAGCTGAAAAAACTGACAAAAGAACTGGCGAGTAGTTATCCGGCATATGCTGCGGCGAATGGAAAAGCAGATCCGACCAAAATGGGAGATTATTTTCTGAACTACCTAGCTACAGCAGATGGAAAACAGCGTCTGATGAACGGGCTTTCCGAGGTGATCGATATGGATCAGCTGGAGAGCCAGTTAAGTGCGACAATGGGAAGTTACATGGCAAAGGAAATGGGAACTTATACCGGAGCAATTTCGGATATGCTTGAGACTCAGATCACTTCGGCAATGAATCAGATCGTCACTCAGATCACAGAAGAAATCGGGAACGCCATGCAGGCTGCCATGGGAAATGTGGGAACCCAGCTGCAGAACATGCTTGGAAGTTCGATGAAGATTGATACCGATGCATTTGCAAAGGCATTTCAGATGAATATGACAGAAGATGATTTGAAAGAGCTGATGACATCCATGACAATGAGCGCGACTGCTTCCTATGACAATAATCTGCAGAAGCTTGGATACGTGGATTTTGCGAACCCGAGTCAGATTTCCATATATCCGATGGATTTTGAGAGCAAGGAAAAAGTGGTGAAAATCCTGGATTCTTATAACAGCCGGATGGAAAAAGAAGGAAAAGAGGAACAGATCATCACTTATACCGATATAGTCGGAACACTGATGTCTTCCGTGACAAATATCGTGGATATCATCAGCTATGTGCTGATTGCGTTTGTGGCGATTTCACCTTGTAGTATCTTCAATTATGATCGGGGTTATCACCTACATCAGTGTACTGGAACGGAAGAAGGAGATTGGAATCCTGCGCGCGATCGGGGCATCTAAGAGAAATGTATCGCAGGTATTTAATGCAGAAACCGTTATCATTGGACTGTGTGCGGGACTGATCGGAATCGGACTGACGCTGTTGCTTCTGCTCCCTGGCAATATGATCATTCATGCGGTGGCAGATAATAACAAAATTAATGCATTTTTACCAGTGCTTCCGGCAATTGTGCTGATTCTTTTGAGTATCGGGCTTACCCTGCTCGGTGGAATCATTCCGTCAAGGAAAGCAGCAAAGAGCGATCCGGTGACAGCGCTTAGGACAGAATAAAAAAAGAGAATGAGGGAAAAGGAAAATGGATAAAGAGAAAAATACAAAAGCAGTGAGTGAGGAAAATATTTACTGTCTGAATGGAAGAGTGCCGGTAAAAAAGGCGATTCCGTTCGGACTACAGCATGTTCTGGCAATATAAGGAACTGGCGGCACGATAAAAAGTGTCGCCAGTTCTTTTTAAGTGTGGAAGTGACCAGTTTCAGAAGTTTGTTCATTATATTTGACCAGCTTGGAAGTATTTGCTGCATAGAGCATTGGAATCAATGTAGCAGCGTCCTGGAATTGCTGCATTTCTTCTGGTGAAAATCCGGTTGTGCCGCATACCAGGGCTTTTTGTGTTTCACTGCGAGGGAGAGTACCTCCAGACTGGTTTCTCTGGTAGAAAAATCGATGATGACTTGACCGGATCCGCACCGAATGTTCAGTAAGCTATGATTCCAATTGTAAGAACTAAAAAAGCATGCTATACTTACGGCAGATGAAAAACTGACAGGATAAGACAACAAAGGAGAGACACATGAATTCTAATTTTGAATATTATAAAGTTTTATTATGTGGCGAAGTATGAGAACCTTACAAAGGCATCCAGCGTTCTGAAGACGAGCCAGCCGGCGGTGACGAGAACGATACACAACCTGGAAAATGAACTGGGATGCCGGTTATTTACCAGAAGCAAATCCGGCATGAAGCTGACACCGGAGGGAAGAACCTTTTACAGCTATGTATCGGCAGGGTGCGCCCAGTTTTTAAAGGGGAAAATGATCTGAGCAATCTGATCAGTCTGGAGAACGGGACAATCTATATCAGTGCGACTGAGACAGCCTTGCACTGCTTCCTGTTCCGGGCAATGGGAGAGTTCAACAGCATTTATCCGAACGTACATTTCAAAATCTTAAATAACAGTACCATGGACTCGGTCAACGCGGTAAAAGAAGGAAAGGTAGACCTTGCATTTGTGTCAACGGATCTGCAGGTAAATAAGCCGCTCAGGATGAAGAAACTGCGGGAATACCATGAGGTGCTGATCGGCGGCAGTCGTTACATAGAATTAAAAGGAAGAAAGATTTCATTGGAGGAGCTTTCGACTTATCCCTGGATCAGCCTGACCTCGGAGGCACTGACCAGAAAATTCCTGAATAATTATTTTGCAGATCATGGTCTGCAGTTTTGCCGGATATGGAGCTTGCGACGACAGACCTGATCTTGCCGGCAGTCCGTCACAATCTTGGAATTGGATTTGTCCCGGAAGAATTTGCCGAAGAAGAGAAGAAGGCAGAAAATGTATTTGAAATCGAAGTGGAAGAGAAGCTTCCGACCAGAAATATTATTCTGATCTATGATACTGAGTATCCTCAGAGTATTGCATCGAAGGAGTTTCAGAAGTTTCTGAGCAGTCAGAAGAACTAAAGAAGAAATAGATTTTCAAAGTGGATTGTGCAAATCGGTATCCTTTGTAGCCGGGATGTGTATCTGCAAAGAAAAATATAAGGAGAATGCCCCGGAATTTTTTATGTGTGGATCATAATTCCGGAGCATTTTTATATTTGTAAGTATAAAGTTATAAAGTAGAATTTTGGATTAGAAAACGATTGATATTATTTATGCCATTCCCAGTTTCTGATCTCTTCCAGATCCTGGCCATACTCGGCAATGTACTGTTTGTGCTCTACCAGCTTGTCGTTCATCTTCTGGATCAGGAATGATCCCTTATTGCCAAGCTGTGGAAAGTGCATGATGGCATCCTTTTACAAGATTGAAACGGTCAATCTGGTTCTGTACACGCATATCGAATGGTGTAGTAATAGTACCTTCTTCCTGATATCCGTGAACAGAGATATTGTGGTTGTGACGCTCGTAAGTAAGTTCATGGATCAGTGTCGGATATCCGTGGAATGCGAAGATGACCGGTTTATCTTTTGTAAAGATTGCATCATATTCTGCGTCACTTAAGCCGTGTGGATGTTTGTGATCAGATTCCATCTTGAACAGGTCGACAACGTTAACAACACGAATCTTAAGTTCCGGCATTTCATCACGAAGGATAGTAACTGCAGCCATTATTTCAAGAGTTGGTGTGTCACCGCAGCAGGCCATAACAACGTCTGGTTCTTCACCACAGTCGTTGCTTGCCCACTCCCAGATACCGATACCCTGTGTGCAGTGCTTAACAGCCTGCTCCATGGATAGCCACTGGCAGCTTGGGTGTTTGGAAGCTACAATAGCATTGACATAATTCTTGCTCTTGATACAGTGATCGAAGCAGGAGAGTAAGCAGTTAGCGTCCGGTGGGAGGTACATACGGACAACATCTGCTTTTTTATTAGCGATGTGATCCAGGAATCCTGGGTCCTGATGAGTGTAAATCCGTTGTGATCCTGCTGCCATACGTTTGATGTCAGGATGAAGTTAAGGGATGCGATAGGCTGTCTCCAGGAAAGCTGATTACAAACTTTTAACCACTTTGCGTGCTGAGCTGCCATGGAATCCACAATACGGATGAATGCCTCGTAACTTGCGAAGAAGCCGTGACGGCCAGTTAACAGATAACCTTCCAGCCAGCCCTCACACATATGCTCACTCAGCATACTATCCATAATACGTCCGTTTCTTGCGAGGCAGTCATCAGTATCAAGCATTTCTGCGTTCCAGTCACGGTTCTGCTATTCAAATACTTTATAAAAGCGGTTAGACATGCTCTCGTCCGGTCCGAAGATACGGAAGTTCTTGTTCTCCTCGTTGAGTTCGAAAATGTCACGGATATATCCGCCAAGTTCGATCATATCCTGAGCCTTTGTCTTACCTGGCTGAACTTCGATTCCATAATCGCGGAAATCCGGAAGACGAAGATCTTTCAGAAGCAGGCCACCGTTTGCGTGTGGGTTAGCGCCGAGGCGGGCATCTCCCTTAGGTGCAAGTTCCGCAAGTTCTGGGATCAGGTGTCCGTTTTTCATCGAAGAGTTCTTCCGGATGATAGCTTTCCAACCATTCTTCAGAAGGTCAAGATGTTCTGGTGATTCCATAGAAAGCGGTACCTGATGTGCACGGAAAGATCCTTCAATCTGCTGTCCATCTACAACCTTTGGTCCAGTCCATCCCTTTGGTGTACGCAGAACGATCATTGGCCAGAACGGACGGGTAGGATCATTGTTTTCACGGGCATTTTTCTGGATTGCTTTGATTTCTTCGATGCAGGCATCCATAGTCTCAGCCATTTTTCTGTGCATAGTCATCGGATCATCGCCTTCTACGAAGTAAGGTTTCCATCCACATCCTTTGAAGAAGTTCTCAACTTCCTCGTGGGAAATACGAGAGAAGATAGTAGGGTTGCTGATCTTATATCCGTTTAAGTGCAGAATTGGAAGTACAGCACCGTCGGTAATCGGGTTCAAGAATTTGTTGGACTGCCATGAAGTAGCTAACGGCCCGGTCTCAGCTTCACCGTCACCAACAACAACTGTTGCGATCAGATCCGGGTTGTCGAAAACAGCACCAAAGCCGTGAGCAATTGAATATCCAAGCTCTCCACCTTCGTTAATAGATCCTGGTGTCTCTGGTGCACAGTGGCTCGGAACGCCACACGGGAAGGAGAACTGCTTGAACATCTTCTTCATACCTTCTTCATCCTGGCTGATGTTCGGATATACCTCGCTGTAGCTTCCATCCAGATAAGTGTTGGCGATCAGGAAGTTGCCGCCATGGCCCGGACCGGAAAGAAGGATCATATCCAGATCATAACGCTTGATGGCACGGTTGCAGTGCACATACACGAAGTTCTGTCCCGGCACAGTTCCCCAGTGTCCGACGATTTTCTTTTCTTGATCTGATCCATGGTCAATGGCTTTCTTCAGAAGCGGATTATCAAGAAGGTATAACTGACCGGCAGACAGATAGTTTGCCGCGCGCCAGTAGGCATTCATTTTGTTGAGCAGTTCATCAGATAATGGCTGCTTTTCAAGACATAATTTATTGTCTTCCATTTTTGTACCTCTCTCTTTCTCTAGTTCATTTTTGTTATTTTTTTAACTGAGTTCATCATATCATGAGTAAAAGATAACGTAAAATAGCAATAATGAATTATATTCATATCAAAATGTTATGGATAGGAAGAGGAGGAGTTCCTTAATTTCGTAATAGGTGGTAGACATTGTGAAAAAATTGAAGTATAATTATGAATAGCTGTTTTTATGTAAGATTTTTGAATAAAGCGTTTAAAATGTTAATGTTTTGACGGAGAAAAACAGTGTATATAATGTAGATTGACAGTTTTTAGTGAGGGAGAATTTATTATGAAGACTACTCTGATTATTATGGCAGCAGGAATCGGTTCAAGATTTGGAACAGGAATCAAGCAGCTCGCCAAGATGTCTCCGAATGGGGAGATCATTATGGATTACTCTATTTATGATGCAAAAGAAGCTGGTTTTGACAAGGTTGTATTTATTATCAGAAAAGATATTGAAGAAGAATTCCGTTCTGTAATCGGGAATCGTATCGGAGATCAGATCGAGGTGGAATATGTATATCAGGATCTTGCAGATATTCCAGCTGGTTTTGAAGTTCCGGAGGGACGTACCAAACCTTGGGGAACTGGTCAGGCAGTCCTGTGTTGTAAAGATGTAGTAAAAGAACCGTTTGTGATCATCAATGCAGATGATTATTATGGAAAGGAAGCGTTTAAGCTTCTCCATGATTACTTGATTGCGCACGCAGAGACAGCAGATAAGATGCAGATGGGAATGGCTGGTTTTATTCTGAAGAATACGGTTAGTGAAAATGGAACAGTTACCCGCGGCGTATGTGTGGTAGATGAAAATGGAATGCTTGAACAGATCCATGAGACGACTGGAATCAGTATCCAGGCTGACGGGGTACACTGCGACAGCGAAGCGGTTCAGAAATGGATCACACCAGATTCTAATGTATCCATGAATATGTGGGCTGGTTATCCGGATTTCATTCAGGTTCTGGATGAGAGATTCGCAGAATTTTTAAAAGATGAAGCAGGAGATCCTTTGAAAAAAGAATATCTTCTTCCAAATATTGTAGGAGATCTTTTAAAAGAAGGAGATGTGGATGTAAAGGTTCTGGAAACACACGATAAATGGATCGGTATTACTTATAAAGAAGATACAGAACTTGCACAGGCCGGATTCAAGAAGATGACAGAAGATGGCGTTTATCCGGAAAAATTGTGGAATTAAAGAACAGAAGAGGAAAAAAACTATGAGTGAGTTGAAACAGTTAGAAATGCAAAAAGATGATGAGATGGAGATTGATCTCGGAGAAATTTTTCATTTGCTGATGAATAAATTGTGGATAATTGTTTTGTGTTTTATCATAGGAGCGACACTTGCGTTTGGTGGTACGAAACTGCTGATCACACCGAAATATTCCGCTTCCTCAATGATTTATATCTTAACAAAAACAACAAGTGTGACATCCCTTGCAGATATTCAGATGGGTACGCAGCTTACAGCAGACTTTGAGATTTTGGCAACGAGCCGTCCTGTTCTCGAAGAAGTAATTGAAAAATTAAATCTGGATTATACATATGAAGAGTTAAAAAGTATGATTCAGACAGATAATCAGACAGATACCCGTATTTTGAGATTTACTGTTTTGGATGCAAACGCTAAAGAAGCAAAGAAAATTGCAAATGAACTTGCGGATGTGACAGCTGAGAGAGTGGCATATGTAATGTCCAGTGACAAGCCGAAGGTTGTTGAAGAAGCTGTTGTGCCAAAATATCCTTCTTCACCGAATACTAAGAAGAATACTGCAATGGGTGGACTTGCATTTGCGTTTGTGGCAGCTACTGTTATTGTACTTCGTTATCTCATGAATGATACAATTCAGACAGAAGAAGATATTAAAAAATATCTTGGACTTCATATGCTTGCAGCGATTCCGACAGAAAAGAGGGAATCGATTTGAAAGACAGGACAAGAAAGATTATTGTTGCGGTGTTGCTTGTGATAGCAGTCTGCTGTGCAGGTTATCTGATTTGGTATTACGCCACGGCGGCAAAGACGAAGCAGTCGTATGATGATGCAAAAAAGCTGGCAACGGAAAATGTGAAACCGTCAAAAACAGATAGTGATGACGGAGAGCAGACAAAGCCGGAGATACCGGTTGATTTTACTGCTCTTCAGGAAAAAAATCCGGACATTTACGCATGGATTAAGATTGATGGAACAACCGTTGATTATCCGGTTTGCCAGAATAATGAGGATGATAATTATTATCTATCTCATACCTGGGAACGGGTAGAAGCGGCGGATGGTGCTATTTTACACAGGCATGCAACAGTAAGAATTTTACAGATTTCAATACGGTTATTTACGGACATCAGATGGGTGAGGGTGTAGATACCATGTTTCATACACTGGATCGTTATCTGGAAGAAGGATATATTGAAAAATATCCAAATGTGATCATTTATACACCAGATCATGTTCTGACTTACCGGATTTTTGTCGGCAGTTATTTATGATGACCGTCATCTGATCAACTCTTTCAATTATATAATGGATGACCAGAGACAGGCTTTCCTGGATTCACTTCAGGATTCCAGAGACCTGAGAAGCCGTTACAGTGATATCGAAAGCGTAGGAACAGAAGACCGGATCCTGTCGCTCAGTACCTGTGTGACGGGAGAATCAAACCATAGACTTCTTGTGGAGGCGGTTCTGACAAATGAAGAATAGAAATCTGGTAATCGTGATACTTGCAGTTATCTGCGCAGGGCTGTTGGCAGGTGTCGTTTATACGGTTACAAAAGGGAAAAGCGGTACGCAGAAAAAACAGGAGGCATCGGCAGAAGCGGGTGCAGACGAAACGGAATCACAGTCCGGAATCATCGAAGAAGACGGAAAGAAATACAAACTCAACCCGGATATCAAGACCGTTCTGTTCATGGGTGTTGACAAGGAAGAAAAAGCAGATCTTGGTAATAACCCGGGAGAAAACGGACAGAGCGACAGCCTGAATCTTCTGGTCCTTAATAAAGAAGAGAAGACGGCACAGATCATTCAGATTTCCAGAGATTCTATGGTGGGAATCGATATTTATGATGTGACAGGTAACAGGCTGATGACGGAAAATGGGCAGATCGCACTTCAGTACGCATATGGGGACGGGGCAGAAGAGAGCTGCCGTCTGACATCTGAGAAGGTATCAGAACTTATGTATGGCGTGAATGTGGATTCTTATTTTTCACTGACGCTGGAGGGGCTGGTTGCAGCAACTGATGCGGTTGGAGGAATTACTCTTACCGTGCCAGAAGATTATACAGCTGTTGATCCTGCATTTGAAAAAGGTGCAGAAGTTACTCTTAATGGGGAACTTGCTGAAAAATATGTCCGTAAAAGAGATATTGAAGTCCTTGACAGTAACAATCAGCGCATGGAACGTCAGTCACAGTTTATGGATGCTCTGATCGAGAAGATGCAGAGTATTCAAAGCGAAACAGAGTATCTTTCTCTGTACCAGAAATTGGAGGATTATATGACAACAAACATGACTGCGGATGAGATGGAAGAGCTGACAGATTATAAGATTGCAGAGGACACCGTGAAAGTTCCGGGTGAGATTATTGAGAAAGACGGACATGCGCAGTATCTGGTAGACAATAAAGAATTAAAAAAAATAATATTAAAAATGTTTTACAAAATAATGTAATTGTAGTATAGTATAGCTTGATATAGCGAATATCAAATAAACTATGTGAGGAGGTCAAAGAAAATGAAGTCAAGAATCTTAAAGACAGTTGGTCTTATTGCAGCTATGGTATCCTGCATTGGAATGACGGCATTTGCAGCACCAAGCCCGGCAGCTTCTACAGTTGTTACAGCTGTAAGCAGCGCAACAGATACAGATGGTAATGCTGTGAATGTTTCTATCACATCTGAGATCCCGACAGAATACACACAGGCAGTTGCAGACATTAAGACTGAAGCAAAATTGAAAGAAGTAATTGGAAGCGATTTTAATGCGAATATGACAGTTGCTGATGTTAAGGAAGTTACAGCGCCGGAAGGAGCTAAATTCCCACTTAAGATCACATTCGTAATGAAAGGCGTAACAGCTTCTTCTAAAGTTCAGATCCTGCATTACAATAGATCAGCATCAGCTTGGGAGAAGATTGATACAACTGTTGCAGATGGAACAGTAACAGGTACATTTAGTTCACTGTCACCGGTTGCATTTGTTGTTGACAAGACAACTCTTACATCCGCTACAGGAACAGCTACTTCACCGGCTACAAGCGCAACAGCTGTATCAGCAGTTGCAGTACTTGGACTGGCAGCAGTAGCAGTAGCATTCGGTCTTAAAAAGAAAGCTGTTAGATAATACAAACATATGTTGAAAACGCTTCTTTGTGGCGGGAGTCACCGTGAGGGGCGTTTTCTTTTTGACAGGAGAGATACGTTTTGATGTTGGTAGATATTCATTGTCATATTCTTCCGGGAGTAGATGATGGAGCACCGGATATGGAGACTTCCAGAGCAATGATACGGGATGCCTATGAGCAGGGAGTACGTTATATCATTGCGACTCCGCATTACAGACCGGAGATGTTTGAGCCTTCCATGAAAAAGGTGATCCGAGTATACCATGAACTTCGCGATTATGCTGAAGAAGTTGGAATTGGACTGAGGCTTGGCTGCGAGTATTACCGGAATGAGCAGATGATCCGGCATCTTGATAAGAAGCTTCGGCCGACGATGCTTGGAAGCAGATATGTTTTGACAGAGTTTTCAACCAATGACAGTTTTGTCACGGTCCGTAATTACATTTATGAGCTGATCACCAAGGGATATCGACCGATCGTTGCACATGTTGAAAGGTATTTTTGCTGTCAGGAACCGGAGAGAATCCAGGAACTGAAAAAACTTGGAGCACAGATCCAGATAAATGCAGATTCCGTATTGGGATATGAAGGACATACGATTAAAAAGTTCTGTGCCGGCCTGATGAAAGATGATCTTGTGGATTTTATAGGATCAGATGCACACAATCTGGAGGGGCGGAAGATGAACCTCGGGAAGTGTGCCACTTACGTCAGAAAAAAGATGGGACAGGATTATGCGGAAGAGATTTTTGTAGATAATCCAAGACGGATATGGAAGAGCAGATAAAGAGATTCAGATAGGCCCGAAGCAGTGTTTGTTGAAAAGGTTAATTTATCGATTGAAAAGAAAAGCTACGGGGTGCGTGAAGCAATCCGGACATTGCGTACCAATCTGCAGTTTTGCGGAGATGATAAAGAGTCATTCTTGTAACAAGCTGTGTGCCGAGAGAGGGGAAAAGCTCTGTTTCTGTTGCGCTGGCAGAATCAATTGCAGACATGGGAAAATCTGTTATTCTTGTTGATGCGGATATCAGGAATTCTGTTATGGCATCGAAACTTCAGATTACCGGCGCAGATAAAGGGCTGTCACACTTCCTCTCCGGACAGTGTGTGCTTGCAGATGTGATTATGGCGACAAATATTCCGAAATTTCATATTCTTCTTTCCGGACCGGAGGCTCCGAATCCGACAGAGCTTCTGGAATCCAAACGTTTTACCGGTATGCTGGAGTCCATGAAGAATGTCTATGATTATATTATCATTGACTGTCCGCCGCTTGGTCTTGTTATTGATGCGGCAATCATCGGACATCAGAGTGATGGCGCGATCATTGTTGTCGAAGCAGGTAAGACCAAATACCGTCTGGTGCAGAATGTAAAAGACCAGCTGGAAAATTCGGGAGTGTCCGTTCTTGGTGTTGTCCTTAACAAGGTAGAGCGTAAGAACCAGAAGGGATATTATAACAAATATTATGGCTCACAGAGTATGAGGGCTATTATGGACACAATGAAGAAACAAAAAATGCATAAAAGTGAAAATAACACTTGCAATTGTTAAAAGTTTCTGTTAAAATAACTATTGTTGTGAGTCTGCAAGATTTGTAAGCGGACATTTCAGATCGTTAGGAGGTGCAATCATGGCTAAATGTGCTATTTGTGAAAAGGGTGCTCATTTCGGAAATAACGTAAGTCACTCTCATAGAAGATCATCTAAGATGTGGAAATCTAACGTAAAATCCGTTAGAGTTAAAACGGAAAACGGCGGAACACAGAAAATGTACGTATGTACAAGCTGCCTGAAATCCGGACGCGTTGAAAGAGCTTAATCTGAGCGGAATGATAAGAACCGAAGCTTTTAAGCTTCGGTTTTTTGCGTATACGATGAGTCAAATACGGAGTTGTCCAGATTTGTGCTCGCACAAAAATCTGATTAGATCTGTATTTGGCGAATGTACGACAGTGAACTGTTAAGTGAGCTGCCGTATAATCAGGCAAGTGTCAGCATGCCTGATTATCGGGCTGCATTGGTTGTAAAAGCATTGGAAATAGAGTATAATATTTTCAACGTTTAAAAATAGATTTATTGATATGAATTTTGAGAATTGGAGGATGGCATATGAAGGGAAGTATGAGTACTGATTTAGGAATCATCACGATCGATCCGGAAGTGATCGCAAAATATGCAGGATCTGTAGCAGTTGAATGTTTTGGAATTGTCGGTATGGCAGCTGTCAGCATGAAAGATGGTCTGGTAAAACTTTTGAAAAAAGAAAGCCTTACAAAGGGAATCCAGGTCGGAATCTCTGATGAGAATAAGATTACACTTAATTTTCATGTGGTCGTAGCTTACGGAGTAAGTATTTCAGCAGTAACAGACAATCTGATCAGCAACGTGAAGTATAAAGTTGAAGAATTTACAGGTATGAGCGTCGATAAGATCAACATCTATATCGAAGGCGTCCGCGTGATCGATTAATTAAGGAGGAACTTGTTGTGGCAACAAAGAGTATCGATGTAGAACTGCTTGCGAAGATGTTTCTTGCAGGCGCACAGAATATAGAAGCAAAAAAGGAATATATCAATGAACTGAACGTGTTCCCTGTACCGGATGGTGATACAGGAACCAATATGTCTATGACAATTATGGCGGCAGCGAAAGAAGTAACTGCACTGGAAGGCATGGATATGGCTTCTCTTGCGAAGGCAATTTCATCCGGTTCTCTCCGTGGTGCAAGAGGTAACTCCGGTGTTATTCTATCCCAGCTGCTCCGCGGATTCACAAAATCCATCAAGACGGAAAGCGAAATTGATGTACCTGCACTTGCAAGAGCAGCTGTACGTGCAAAAGAGACAGCATATAAGGCTGTTATGAAGCCGAAAGAAGGTACGATTCTTACCGTTGCAAAAGGGGTGGCTGAAAAGGCTCAGACACTTGCAGAGGAGACAGATGATCTGGAAGAATTTCTCCCGAAGCTGATTGAAGAGGCAGAGACTGTTCTGGCAAAGACTCCGGATATGCTTCCTGTATTAAAGGAGGCAGGTGTTGTAGATTCCGGCGGACAGGGACTTCTGGAAGTACTGCGCGGGGCATATGATGCATTCCTCGGTAAAGAGATTGACTACAGCGCACTTGCACCAACTCCTCAGGCTGTTAATGCAACAAAGGTTGAAACTGAGGGTACAGTGGATATCAAATTTGGATACTGTACCGAATTTATTATTCTTCTGGATAAAGAATTTACAGAAAAGGATGAAATAGAATTTAAGGCTTATCTGGAATCCATTGGTGATTCTATCGTATGTGTAGCAGATGAAGACGTTGTTAAGATACATGTTCATACGAACGATCCGGGACTTGCAATCCAGAAAGCACTTACTTATGGACAGTTATCCCGTATGAAGATTGATAATATGCGTGAAGAGCATCAGGAAAAGCTGATCAAAGATGCAGAAAAGCTTGCAGCAGCCCAGAAAGAGAAAGAAAAAGCCAAAGAGCCACGTAAAAAGGTCGGATTTATTGCTGTTTCGATCGGAGAAGGATTAAATGAAATCTTCAAAGAACTTGGCGTGGACTACATTATCGAGGGCGGTCAGACCATGAACCCGAGTACGGAGGATATGCTGACAGCGATCGATCATGTAAATGCAGACTATATTTACATTCTTCCGAATAATAAGAATATCGTAATGGCTGCAAATCAGGCGCGTGATCTGACAGAAGACAAGGATATTATCGTAATTCCGACAAAGACCGTTCCGCAGGGAATCACAGCAGTTCTGAATTACAATGCAGAAGAAGATGTGGATACAAATGAAGAGACGATGCTGGAAGCGATCAAATGTGTAAAGACAGGTCAGGTGACTTATGCTGTCCGTGATACCCACATCGATGATAAAGAAATCCATGAAGGTGATATCATGGGAATTGGTGATGCAGGTATTCTTGCAGTTGGCAAGTCTGTCGATGGTACTACAAAGGACATGCTGGCACAGCTGGTAAATGATGATTCTGAACTGATCAGTCTCTATTATGGAGAAGAAGTTTCCGAAGAAGAAGCAGAAAAGCTGACAGCAGAGATTGAAGAATTATATCCGGATATGGACGTAGATGCACACATGGGCGGACAGCCGATTTATTACTATGTGTTGGCGGTAGAATAGGCTTATGAATGAGCAGTCAGAAATCCGTAACTTGAAAGGAATCGGGGCAAAAACCGAGGAACTGTTTCACAAGATGGGAATTTTTACCATCGGCGATCTGCTCCGTTATTATCCCAGAGGATATGATGTATATGAAGAGCCGGTAAGCGTAGGAGAGCTGGAAGAAGGAAAGATCAGCACGGTAAAAGGTGTGATATACGGAAGAGTACAGGTTGGAGGAGGAAAGCGTATGCAGATTACGACAGCATACGTAAAAGATCTGACTGGTACTTTGAAGGTGATCTGGTTTCGTATGCCGTTTCTGCGTAATACATTGAAGCAGGGAATGCCGGTTATCATAAGAGGACGGGTAGTTTTAAAAAAGGATCAGCTGATTATGGAGCATCCAGAGTTATTTTCACCACCGGATAGTTACGATAAAAAGTGTGGAACTCCTCAACCAATTTATCCGTTAACTGCCGGTATGACGAACAATGCGGTTGCAAAAGCGGTTAAAAGTGCGATGGAATATCTGGATCTCGTCTCTGATGATCTACCGAAAGATCTGCGCCTTCGATATCATCTGGCTGAGTATAACTATGCGATCCGCGGGATACATTTTCCACTGGATAAGGCAGAATTCTACCATGCAAGAGAGAGACTTGTATTTGAAGAATTTTTAGTTTTCGTGCTTGCTCTTCGTAGGACGAGGGAGCGAAATGAGCGTGCCGAAAACGGATTTGTGATAAAAAGGCGGTCGGAAATCGACCGCTTTCTTGCAAATCTGCCATATGAACTGACCGGAGCACAGAAGAGAGTCTGGGAACAGATCCAGGAGGAGATGTGCGGAAAGTTAGTGATGTCACGCCTGATCCAGGGGGATGTTGGCTCTGGTAAGACAATAGTAGCGCTTCTGGCTCTTCTTCTGGCGGCACTGAACGGTTATCAGGGCGCAATGATGGCTCCGACAGAAGTTCTGGCCAAGCAGCATTACGAATCAATCATAGAGATGCTGGAAAAGTATCAGATTCCGGTGAAAACCGAGCTCTTGACCGGGTCGATGACAGCAAAGGAAAAAAGGGAAGCTTATCAGAGGATTGCTGCGGGAGAAGTGCAGATTGTTCTGGGAACCCATGCACTGATCCAGGAGAAGGTGGAATACCAGAATCTGGCACTTGTTGTTACCGATGAACAGCACCGATTTGGTGTCCGTCAGAGAGAGGCACTTGCCGGGAAAGGACAAATTCCTCATATTCTTGTAATGAGTGCGACACCGATTCCTCGAACACTGGCAATCATTTTATATGGAGATCTGGATATTTCGGTGATTGATGAACTTCCGGCAAACCGTCTGCCAATCAAGAACTGTGTGGTGGATACCAGTTACCGACCGACTGCTTACCGCTTTATGCAGAAGCAGGTCGCCGAAGGAAGACAGTGCTATGTGATTTGTCCGATGGTAGAAGAGAGCGAGGCAATGGATGCAGAGAATGTTCTTGACTATGCGCAGCTTCTGCAAAGTGAGATGGGTGACAAGATCCGGATCGCTGCGCTTCATGGGCGGATGAAACAGGCAGAAAAGATGAGATCATGGGAGCATTTGCAAAGAATGAGATCCAGGTCCTGGTGTCGACAACAGTTATCGAGGTTGGTATCAATGTGCCGAATGCTACGGTGATCATGGTGGAGAATGCTGAGCGTTTTGGGCTGGCGCAGCTTCATCAGCTCCGCGGGCGCGTAGGACGTGGCAGACACCAGTCCTATTGTATTTTTATGAGTGGTTCGAAGACGAAAGAGACAAAAAAACGACTTGAGATCCTGAACAAATCCAATGATGGATTTTTTATTGCGAATGAAGATCTGAAGCTTCGGGGACCAGGAGATCTTTTTGGAATCCGGCAAAGCGGATTAATGGATTTCCGGATCGGAGATGTGTTCCAGGATTCGGAGCTTCTGAAAAAAGCAGGAGAAGCATCGGGGGAAATCCTGAGGGAAGATCCACTGTTAGAAGGCGAAAAATATAAACTGCTTGGTGAAAAGCTTGCGGCATACATTTCGGGAAATAATCTGGAAACGACGTTGTAGATAAAAAGATAGTGGGCAAATTGTTCTGCCCACTATCTTTTTATTCATAAAACCAGTAAATAATAAATTTGTTAAGGGATGCTTCTTCACTGTATGAATAAGAAACCTGCCAAAGCCCATATAGCTCACCCAGGTATCCTGCACCTTCTTCCATGAGGGTTTCGTGCATCTCATCCACGACCTCCTGATAGACTGCATCATCTGACATTTTAAATATCGTATAAGCCTCCTGGCTCTCAATCGATCTGTCGATCACTTCTCGCAACATACCAGGCTCATAGGTATCATAATACATGCCGTTCAGCTGATAATAGTTCAGATTTTCAGACTGACATGACGGATATACATAGTCCGTGCTGATCATATGTGTTTTTTCTAGCTCTTTTTCACTGCTGCAGAGATAATCGTAAGCAATCAGGTTCGGTATCTGATAGCCATTATCTTCGCCGAGAAAAATCGGATCTCCCCAGGTTGTATCTACATAATAATACTGACCATTGCACTGAACAATATTCCATGCATGGTCTGCGACGCCTCCATTTGGATCTGTAGTCTGTCCGGTTACATAGATACAGTAAATACCCAGTTGTTGCAGCAGATACTGGCAGCTTTTTGCATAGCCGGCACAAACCGATCTTTTTCCGACAAGAGCACTGTAAATATTCTGGTTATCCGGTGCATCAAGATCATAATCTACGTTATCTATGAGATAGGTGTAAATGTATTTTATCTTTTCGTATTCATCTGAAAGGTCTGAAATGCCAGAAAGACAGGAGGTTCTTGCCGATTCAATCTCCTGATTCCGTTGTTCTTTTTCTTCTCCCTCATAAAGATAATTGGGCTCTATTACTACATATCGGCTCTGCCCTTCAGACTGAGAATATTCTGTGGAAGTCGCATTTCCATCACACCAGAAAATTTCCGGTCTGTCATTTAACACATTCTGAAATACTTCATTTGCAGTATTCGCGTTGCTGCACAGATAGAATTTCTTTTTTATTTTCCTGGATACCCTGAAGAATTTCCCGGTAAACCGTTTGCTCTTCATCAGAAAGCTGTTCATAGTAGAATTCTCCGGTAACCTCTGCATCCGTAATTTTTTCCTGTTCATAAGGAACTTCTTCCGGCGCGGAACTCTCTGCTTTCAAGGGTGGCTGACATTTGTCTGCCGATCAGGATTCCTCCGGATATAAGACAGAGACAGCCAAGTACCAAAGAATGAACGAAATTTCCCTGTTTGATGCATCTTTTTTCGCATAATCTATTTAATTCCTCCAAATACTCATCTGTATGTTTCATCATAACATACCCTTCATTTTTGCACAACACGGACATTTT
>SCPN01000562.1_pt1 | contig 37441 bp, 40 predicted proteins | sample 6106831 | NCBI WGS metagenome assembly SCPN01 (sample SAMN10720447, study PRJNA508395) | human gut metagenome | isolation source: Participant 1, 0 month | reverse complement strand
TTCTTTGTGGAAAAACAAGATTTCTTTTCTGTGTATCAGAACATCATCCATTAGCCGCAAAATCTTCTGTTTCTTTTAAAGACATCTGTCGCGAACCGCTTCTGTCTTATTTCGGGGATATTTATCTGCGGAATTTCAATCTGATGGAAAAATACCGTGAAAATGGTGTAGAAATGAAAATCGTTTATCGATGTGGTCAGATCAACATCCTTCATGACCTGATCCGTGAGGGCGAGGGCTGCGGCTTTTTGATAGAAAATTCCTTTTTATCCGGACATGGTATTGTAGGAATTCCTCTCAAAGAAGAGCTTCCAGTCAACCTGTATCTGGTCTGGACTCAGACATCTTCCCGGTTATCTGTCGTGCAAAAAGTATTGAAAAGTGTCCGTTCTTATCTCTCACAATAAATTTTTCTTATCATCAGCATAGTTTTTGCAATTTTACATTCCTCCTTTGTTTCTATATAATTTGATCATCAAACATGCTGGATTGTGAATGTGAATCAAATACGGATAGGGAAAGGGGAATTCTATATGACACCTCAAATCGCAACTGTGCTGATTATTATCGCACTCATGTCTTTTTCGTTCTTCACAGAGCTTTTGCCTTTGGGCTTTACGGCACTGATGGTCCCAGTTCTTCTGCAGGGTACTGGTATCTTAAATGCATCACAGGCCTGGGCAGGTTTCGGAAATGCAACCGTTATTACATGGATTGGCATGTTTATTATCGGAAGCGTCTTTGCCAAAACAAGTTTTACTTATCAGATCAAAATGTTCGTCAAAAAGCACGCCGGAGGCAGCCAGATCAAGGTCGTTGTCATGATCCTTATGGCCTGTACGGTTATGGGACTGATGACAACCGCCGCAGCAACGCTCGCTGCTTTAACACCTATTATCAACGAGATCTGTGATGATAATCATCTCGATCGGAAGCGCGTATTTAAGTCCGTAGCCGATGTTGCAACATGGGCCTGTGTACAGATGCTGCCAATTGGAAGTTCTCTGAGTTACTTTATTCTTTTCAATCAGTATCTGGAGTCTGCCGGAACAGATCTCCGCTATGGTCTGTTGGATATGACCTGGATCAAGCTTCCAATGTGGCTGGTTCTTGTTGCTTACTATGTATTTATCAGTAGGAAAATGAATGCAGCTCCAGACACCGGCAGATCTGCTACAGTATCGGAAACAGTTTCCAAAAAGAATCCATACTCTCCCACTCAGGAGAAAATGGCTATTTTTATCTTTGTCGCAAACACAGTCCTTATGGTCATTGCAAGTTTTACAAAAATTGTACCTGTTTATCTGGTAAGTACTACTTTTGCCTCACTCGCAGTAGGCCTTCATCTTTTGACAGAGAAAGAAGCTTTATCTTCCGTAAGCTGGAACGTCATTTTTCTGGTAGCCGGTTCTCTTCCTTTATCCACTGCAATCAACACCTCCGGAACCGGTGAATGGATTTCCAATCTGATTCAGACATCATTCCCGATGCTGAATAATGCTGTCGTTCTTGCAACTGCTTTCTGTATCGTAAGCATGATCTGTACACAGTTTATGAATAATACCGCTGTTTGGGCTGTATTTTCACCGATTGCAGCGGTAATGGCGATCAATCTGAACATGGATCCAAGGCTCAGTAGTTGCCGGCGTTGCAACCGGTGCCTCTCATCTGCTTTTGCAACTCCTATGGCCGCTGTTGCCGGAGCCTATACTTTATGGAATCTGCAACTTCAATATGAAGGAATATATAAAACTCGGATGGATTCCGTGTATCCTGATGGCAATTGCATTTGTTATATGGGCACCGATCGTTTTAAACATTATTTACTAATAAGTTCTGGAAGGAATACCGCAAAATGGATACACATACTCCAACACAAAAGCGCAGGAATTGCGCGCAAAGTGATGGACGTCTTCATCATTTTATTTCAAACCTTGGGAAACACAAATGGAACCTTATCAGGTAGTACCAGGAGTTTATTATGTAGGCAATAAATATGTAGGAAGCTATCTGTTGGATACCGATGCCGGGCTGATCCTGATCGATGCTGCACTGCAGGAGACAGACTATCTTCTCTTCGAATCAATCAGAAAAGTTGGATATGATCCGGCAAAAATAAAAAAATTATTGATTTCTCACGGACATATTGACCATTGCGGTGCAGCACGCGCCATCCAGGAATATTCCGGCTGTGAAATTTATTATCCGGAATTGGATGCATTCTTTTTAACCGAACGTCGTGATTTATTGTTGGGCGATGTTGCAGAATTTCGAGTAGAGCATTATTACAATTATGCAAATATCCTGGATTTCGGAAATATTCAGATCCGCCCTTTCCACACACCTGGTCACACTCCCGGATGTACCTCTTTCCTTATAACTGTTTTCTGTAATGGAGAAAAGCTTTTATTAGGAATGCATGGTGGTTTGGGGCTCAATGGACTTTCTTTCGAAGAATTGCACGAAAGTGGTCTGCCTTTCTCTCTGCAGAGCGCATATCTGCATTCTCTGGAAGAGATCAAAAAAGAACCAGTAGATATTGTAATTCCTTCTCATGCAAGCCATTATCCAGGCAATTACTTCGAACTTGCCGCTAAAAATGATGGGAACGGAACTGCTTTGCGAATTCCTGGTGCCTGGGAAAATCTGATCGATGACAGGATCTCACAGATCCGTGATCTGATAGAACGTGACCAGGAAGCCATCAAAAAACAATAATTCTATTCTGGATGCTATCTCTGATGCGGCAGACCGATCCCATTTTCCTGCCGCATCAGACATTATCTTCTCCACCACCCATACAAATTCATCCCAAACAGCAGAACGCCGACCACAATAAAGCATCCATAAATCACTTTCTCCGCCTTCGTTTCACTTTCCCTCACACAATAAGCCAGCCAAATAATCCAGAAAATATCTGCCAGAAACATCATATACCGCTTCCCTGACCATGGTCGCGAGAATGAACATGGCATTTTACAAACGCTCGGCCGCGTTCTGATCCTCATAAACTTCGTATCTTCTCAGCCATCTACACCTCTCCTTCTGGCAAAACCTGCAGCGCATCCTGCACCGTGATGAACACCGGATCATCGCTCCAACTGCCATTTTGCGGTTCTGAGCTGCCGTCATGACCGGGTACTGGAGCATGATCTTCTGGTGTACATAATTGAGCCAGGAATCAATCCACCACCCAGGTTCATTATTTTCCATATTATAAGCCACATATCCGCGGCAATTCTCACCGCGATGAGGCATGGAAAACCCGGCAAAAATGCTGCTCGATTCCCTGTTCTGATAAAACAGCCATTGTTCTCCTGTTTCATACGTGCTGTTTTCCAGTACCGCGTACTCCGCCTGATATGATATTCCGTTTCTGTCATAGAGAATCTGTCCAGTCAGATCACCCTGTCCGATCCATGCGCTCCCGCTCTCCCGGTAAGCAGGAAAGAGCTGCAACGCCTCTGTCCCCCGGAAACGTACAGCTTCTGTCCATCGGAAATGATGGATCACCTTCCATGTTCCTTCTTTTTCCAGTTCCACGGCAACCCCGCTGAGTCTCAGTTCCTTCTTTTCATATTCTCTCGAATACTGCGTATAGCCATCCTGTGAAACTGCAACTTCCACTCCATCATTGATCGGATAATCATTTGTCTCAGTAAGAACCCGTCTCGCATTCCGGCATTCCAGGAGATCTTCCTCCTTCAGATCATCCAGGATCGTTTCCGGAAATCCAAGGGACAAAAGATGTGTCCGGATCTCCTCGCACTCCGCATTTGTCGTCGTCTCTTTCTCTGCCCAGTTCATATGGTACGAACCCAAAAATCCATATCCGATCAAAATCCCTACAGCCGTCACAAGAACAGCAGCCCACGCGCATTTTCCATTCGGGATCCGCTCCGGATATTCTTCCAGAATATATCCGGCTTTTTCCAGGCGTGCTGCCATACGACTGGTCGCCATAAGGATCTGGATATAGTTTGCCAGAAAAATAAGTCCAATGATAAGATCATTATAATTTCCGCCAGCGATATGTGCGAGACACGCGACAAGCGCATACCAGAGGATCATATGGATCAGATTGTTTTTTTCCGCCTTTTCACCACGTTTCTTTAATTCGATGGTTAAACCGTAAAAGAAACAGATAAAAATTAGCAGCGGCAAGATTCCAACGAGAATAGAAACGATCTTCCAAGCTTCTGCTGCTTCGATTCTTTCCCTGCCGATATATGTTCCAACGATCAGAAGAAATATCGTAAGAAGCAGTTTGATCCCAGCAAGCCCATATGCACTCCGAAACCATCGGTTTTCTCTCCTTAATCTCCGCAGTCCCAGAAAGATCATCAAAATACCGATCGAAGGCAGGATATAATTTAATAGAAGAAAGTTCAGCGTGATCACACACATTCCCATCCCAACCAGAATATTCTCATACGTCTGCTTCCAGAGACTTGTCTTTTGATCTACCGGCTTATTTCCACCGTTTTCATTCTGGTCTTTTGAGAGATGTTCAGCGTTTTCCTGCGGACTCTCTTTCACACTCTGCTTCTCTGCACTCTCCCAAAACGACTCCTGCATCCAGATTCTGGTATCCATGTGATCCCTCCCTTTTATCTCAGTCACGAAAACTCCCACCTCTTTCAGGTGTTGCGTAACAGTAAATTTGTCTCGGTGGGCGTTAGGTCTCCGAACATCCGAAGTTTTTTCGTATCCACAACCGCCACAATCCAGTCCATATCATATTTCGACACGATCCAATCCTTCTATCTATAAATATACCATAACTTCTTCCGCTATCAATCCACCGCGCTCAGTTTTAAGAAAAATGTAATCTATGCGGCAATTTTATGGCATTCCGATTACATTCCTCTTACGTTTTCTTACACTTTGTTGCATCATATTGTATTTTCTGATATTTTCTGATACTGTGAATTTAGCGAAAAGGAATATACCTTTTTATGTGACAGGAAATTCCTCAAACTTATCTGTTACACATGAGAATTTTGCAGCAAAAGTCAAGGTCCAGAAAGGAGTTTCTATGAATTTGAATCATCTGATCATCCCTATCACCATTGCAGTCATTCTGATTCTGATCCTTGTCCTCATCGTATGTGGATACGTGAAAGCTCCGCCGGATCAGGCCTATATTATTTCCGGTCTTAAGCATGACGCGAAGATCCTCATCGGACGTTCCGGAATCCGGATCCCGTTCTTTGAACGGATGGATCGCCTGTATCTCGGGCAGATGACCGTCGATATCAAGACGGAACAATCTGTTCCGACAAATGACTTTATCAATGTCAATGTCGATGCGGTTGCCAAGGTACGAATCACCCCATCTCAGGAAGGGATCCGTCTGGCAGCAAAAAACTTCTTAAATAAGAAACCCGAGGATATCACCATGGATCTCCAGGATTCCCTTCAGGGAAACATGCGTGAGATCATCGGTACTCTCTCCTTAAAGGAGATCAACACCGACAGGGATTCCTTCTCTGATCAGGTTATGCTAAAGGCATCGAAGGATATGGATAAGCTGGGAATCGAGATCCTGTCCTGTAATATCCAGAATGTCACTGACGACAATGGATTGATCCGGGATCTTGGTGCCGACAATACCTCAAAGATCAAGAAAGACGCTGCGATCGCAAAAGCCCAGGCAGACCGCGATATCGCTATCGCCCAGGCAGAAGCGAACAAATCTGCCAACGATGCCCGCGTACTTGCGGAGACAGAGATCGCGGAGAAAAATAATGAGCTGGAGATCCGTAAGTCAGAGCTTCAGAAGCACTCCGACACGAAGAAAGCGGAAGCGGACGCTGCTTATGAGATCCAGAAGCAGGAACAGGAAAAAACGATCCAGACAGCTACCGTAAATGCCCAGATCGCAAAGGCAGAGCGCGAAGCAGAACTTCGGAAGCAGGAAGTTGCCGTTCAACAGCAGCAGTTAGACGCGGAAGTCAACAAGAAAGCCGATGCGGAGCGCTACAAGGTCGAGCAGGAGGCGGCTGCCATGCTTGCAAAACGTCAGCGTGAGGCGGAAGCCAGAAAATATGAGTTAGAAAAAGAGGCAGAAGCCATGCGTACAAAGGCAGATGCCGCAAGATATCAGGCGGAGCAGGAAGCCGCCGGAATCCGTGCCCGCGGAGAGGCGGAGGCGGCTGCGATCCAGGCAAAAGCCGTCGCTGAGGCGGAAGGTATGGAGAAAAAAGCGGAAGCTTACGCGAAGTACAATAACGCCGCTATCGTCGAGATGTTAGTAGGCATTATGCCGCAGATGGCCGCAGAGATCGCGAAGCCATTGTCCTCTATCGACAAGGTCAATATCTACGGAACCGGCGGTGCAAACGGCACAAACGGAAGCGGAGTCAGCGAGATCTCCGGAAATACAGCTGCTGTCATGCAGCAAGTTTTCGACACTATGTCCGAGGCCACCGGTGTGGATTTCAGGGATATCCTGAAGGCGCAGACATATGACGCGAAGGTGAACCGGAATATTAATGTCAGCGGACTTACGATCCCGGCTGTACATCGTGAACAGACTGCAGATCCCGCAGCCGCCGAACCTGAACCTAGTACTTCCGATTTAAGCTCCGGCACGGGTGATCCGGCAATACCGTCCACACCAGACGCGGAAACTGTTCCGGAGAACCATACATCGTAATTACATTTTTTAGTCCTGCCCTTTACCCGGCATGGTAAGTGCAGACTTACAGACTTATTCCAATCTTCATATCCATTACTCCCCCTACTTACCCAGGCAGTGTCTCTCACAGGACACTGCCTGGGTCTTTTGATATAGGACGCTCCCACGCGGACGCCCACAGAACCTGCCGCAAGCGGCTTTTTCGGATGCTCCGTAAAATGAATTCCGCGGGATTTCCTATATTGCAAAAGACACCCGCTTCCAGTCATCTCTGACCAGAAGCAGGTGTCTCTATAAGGGAAACATAAAAAATTGTGAAGCTGTTATTACAGCACAACACCGTCTTTAAAAATGGAGATCTCGCGGAAGCCTTTCTCCTCAGCCTTTGTCTGTTTTCCGCCGGCAACCTCGATCACAAGCTGCAGAAGTCTCTTTGCAGCGTCATCGATGGTCTCGCCGTCCGCGATCGGACCGGCATCAAAGTCGATCCAGCCCTTCTTTCTCCGCAAGCTGGCTGTTTGTCGCCAGCTTTAAGGGTCGAGCCGGTGCACCAAACGGTGTTCCGCGACCTGTTGTGAACAGGATCATATGCGCTCCGGCAGCCGTCATGGCTGTTGCAGATACCAGATCATTGCCCGGTCCGTAAAGCATATTAAGTCCCTTTGTGACAACAGGATCACCGTAGCCGATAACGTCCATGATCGGGGCTGTACCGCCCTTCTGGACACATCCGCAGGATTTATCCTCAAGGGTGGTGATACCGCCCTGCTTGTTTCCTGGGCTCGGGTTGTCGTATACGACCTCGTGGTGGCTGATGAAGTAGTTCTTAAAGCCGTTGATCATGTTGACGGCTTTGTCGAATACTTCTTTATTTACACAGCGGTTCATTAAGAAACCTTCCGCTCCGAACATCTCCGGAACCTCTGTAAGCACAGTAGAACCGCCTCTGGCTGCCATCATATCGCTGAAACGTCCGACAGTCGGGTTTGCGGTGATGCCGGAAAGTCCGTCGGAGCCTCCGCACTTCATGCCGACAACAAGCTCACTGACCGGGATCGGCTCTCTCTCAAACTGCGCCGCGTATGCGGAACATTCCTCGAGAAGCTTTCTTCCTGCCTCAAACTCATCATCCACTTCCTGACAGGTCAGGAATTTTACACGATCATGGTCGTAATCGCCAAGCTCTTCCAGGAACTGCTCATGGGTCAGGTTCTCACAACCAAGTCCTAATACGAGAACTGCGGCTGCGTTCGGATGACGGACAAGGGCTGCAAGAAGCTTTCTTGTCTGTGCATGATCTGCCCCTGTCTGGCTGCAGCCGAACGGATGCGGGAATGTATAGAGTCCGTCAATGGTGCCTTTCACAAGATCCTGATTGTCGCGGACCATTTTCTTTGCGATATCATTGACACAGCCTACGGTCGGGATGATCCAGATCTCATTGCGGATCGCCGCGCGGCCGTCTTTTCTGCGGAAGCCCATAAAGGTCTCCGGCTCAACTTTTTCCGGGAAGTCGAGGGACGGAGTATAGGTATACTCCATCTCTCCTTCCAGATTTGTCTTCACGTTGTGGGTGTGCATCCATGCACCGGCCTCTGCGTCTGCTGTCGCGTGACCGATGGCAAAGCCGTATTTGACGATATTCTCACCGTTTTTGATCGGTTTTAACGCGATCTTGTGGCCCTGTGGGATGTCCTCAAGCGCTGTGACTGTGATGCCGCCTGCAGTGACCTCCTCACCTTTTTTAATTGGGTGAAGAGCGACCGCTACGTTATCCAGTCTGGAAATCTGAATTACTTTCATATGTTAATTAAAGGCAGCTTGCAAATGCAGCCTTTGCTCCTTCCGTGCGAATCTTCTTAAGGTCAGCGACAACCTTCTCCTCAAGACCAGCGATCTTTGTGAGATCCTGATCCCACATCTTCTCGTTAGTGAGAACTGCGTTTACAAGAGCCTCTGCGGAGTCATCCTTGTGCGCATAGTAGAACTCAAGTGCCCATCTGTCATCGCTTACGGTGTACTCGTTGCCGGCCGGACGCTTGCAAACAAGACCTGCGTCTGTCAAAGCCTGGATATCATTGCTGTAGAATGCGATATAAGCTGCTAAGGACATGGTCAGGCACTCCGGAAGCTTGCCTGTCTCTTTGATGTACTCAAGGAAGGACGGCATGTTTCTTGCTTTCCACTTAGATGTGGAGTTTAAGGAGATGCTCATTAACTCATGGTCAACGAACGGGTTGTTGAAACGATCCTGTACTGCGGATGCGAACTGCATTAAGTCGTTCTTGTCAAGCGGAAGTGTCGGGATAACCTCATCGTAGAGCATCTTGTTCATGAAGCCCTTGATGACCTCGTCATGCATACAGTCACGAACGATGTTCTCGCCTGCAAGGTAAGCGCCGAGTACGAAACCTGTGTGAGCGCCGTTTAAGATTCTAACTTTTCTCTTCTTGTACGGGCTCATATCCGGTGTTACGAATACTTTGTCAAGAAGTCCTGCTTTCTTGAACGGAAGAATGTCGTTTAACTTCTCATCGCCTTCGATGACCCAGACGCCGAATACCTCGCCGACATCTGTAAGCGGGTCAGCGTAGCCGTTCTTCTGCTCAAGCTCAGCAACTTCGTTTGCGTCTTTGATACGGCCCGGAACGATACGGTCTACTAAGGAACCGCAGAATGTGCAGTCTTCATTTACGTACTTCTTGAATCCGTCCTCAAGTCCCCACTGCTCGATGTACTGGTTTACGCACTTTAAGAGCTCTTTACCGTTGTTGTCGATCAGCTCGCAGGCAAGCATGATGATACCTTTCTTTCCTGCTTTGTAACGATGATAGAGAACCTGAGTTAATTTTGCCGGGAAGCTGGACGGCGGGCAGTCATCCTGTTTGCAGGACGGATCATACTGGATACCAGCCTCTGTTGTGTTGGAAACGATGATCTCAAGGTCGTCGCTTGCAGCAACCTCCATCATCTTCTCGTAATCCTCTTTCTCATACGGATTTAAACAGCGGTTTACGCTGGAGATCACTCTCTTAGCGTCTACCTTCTGTCCGTTCTCGCTTCCGCGAAGGTACAGTGTGTAGAGACCTTCCTGCTCGTTGATCATCTTTGCAAGACCCGGAGCGATCGGCTGTACCAGGCAGCATTTTCCGTTCCAGCCTGCCTTCTCATTTGCAAGGTCGAACCAGTAATCTACGAAAGCACGAAGGAAATTTCCCTCACCGAACTGAAGAACTTTCTCCGGTGCGTCTTTTAATACATATCCATCATAACCAGATTTTTTGAGAACATCATAATTTAAGCGTTCCATAATAATTTCCTTTCTTCATATAAAAGAATTCATGGTATATAAATCAAAACTGCCAGACGGGGCATCATAGCGATCCCCATCTGGCAGCAAGTTTACCCTAATAGAACAGATTTACAAGGAATGTGGTAAACGGCTCGACCCAGGTAAGGAGCATCAGGTTGATAATAAGCAGAATGTAGAACGGTACTGCTTCTTTGATGAATGCCGCGGTCTTACACTTTGTAATAGAGCAGGTTACGAACATCAGGGTTCCCATAGGCGGTGATAATGCGCCGATGGCGTTATTGAAGATGTAGATCATTGCGAACTGGATCTCGTTGATTCCGTACTGTGCAGCGATCGGTGCAAGAAGCGGAACCAGAATGATCATGGAAGCGTTACCTTCGATGAACATACCTACGATCAGTAAGAAGATATTTACAACGATCAGGAATACATATTTGCTGTGGATGTTTGCAAGCATCCATGCTGTCAGCGCCTGCGGGATTCTCTCTTTTGTGAGGATCCAGGAGAATACGGACGCAGCGGATACGATGAGCATGATGGAAGCTGTCGTGCAGACAGTCTCCTTTAAGCCCTGGATCATATCCTTGATGTGCATCTCATGGTAGATAAAACCAAGGAATGCAGCATAGAGGATCGCTACGGCTCCGGCCTCGGTAGCTGTGAAGATACCGATACGGATACCACCGATGATGATAACTGGAAGGAGCAGCGGCAGGATCGCCGGTTTTAAAGCAGTCCAGAATTTGGACCAGGTTAATTTTTCTGTTGTTAAAAGACCATAGCCACGTTTCTTGGAGATCACTCCTACGAGGATCATCATGGAAACGCAGAGAAGGCCTCCGACACCGAAACCGGAAATAAACAGCTTACCGATGGAAACGTTCGCGATACATCCGTAAAGGATCATCGCGATTCCCGGCGGGATAAGCGGTGTGATCATGGAGGAAGCGGCTGTTACAACGCTTGAGAACTCCAGAGAAGCCTTTCTTTGTCATCTCCGGAACCATCATTTTGGACTCCATCGCTGCATCATCGGCGATGTTGGATCCGGAAAGTCCGCCCATAACGGTGGATAAAAGTACGTTTACCTGTGCGAGACCGCCAGGAAGACGTCCTGTTACAACCTCACAGAAATCCATGATCCTCTTTGTAACACCGGTATAGTTCATAAAGATACCGGCACGAAACGAAGAACGGGATCGCCATAAGGGAAATTCTTCTCGAGTACAATGATTGCCTGCTGGCAAAGATAACGGTATTGATTCCCGGGTTCATTACGAAGTAGACCATGGAACCGCCGAGGACGGCGATGAATACCGGAACCTTGAAGAAAAGAAGGACCAGCATCACAATTGCAGATAACATTAACACATTACTCATTGCTGCTTGCTGCCTCCTTTGCCTCAGATTTTACGCCGTGGAACAGGGCGTAGAAATAGCTGATGATCATATCGAAATAGGATACGATCGCGATACCGTATACCCAGGAATACGGAATTTTTAACATACTGGTGGAACGTCCGCTCTTTACGAACACCTGGATGAAACCGATACTCTGCATGAACAGATATCCGATTACGACTACAACTACGATGGAAATCAGGATTTCCATGATCTTCTGCATGCTCTTCGGCATCAGGTCGACGATCATCTCGATCGCAACATGGTTGCCGGAGCGGAATGCTGCACCTGCGCCTGCAAATACGATCCAGACCATACATGAGGTCTGAACCTCCTCAAGCCATGTAAATGGCGCGTTGAAGATATATCTCCATACAACGCCGAGGAATGTCAGGACGATCAGGATCGCAAGAATAATGGAAGCGACAACGATGTCAATGTTCATCAGGATCGCTGAAGCTTTATTTTCTTTCTTCTCCATAGATTTTCAGACTCCTATCAGGGAAACTGCCCCGGCGGACAGATCCGCCGGGAACAGTTACTTTATGCGTTTACTGCAAAATGGATTATTCAGCACCCATAGCCTTTTTAACTGTGTCATAGAGGCCATCGCTCCAGCCAAAGTCAGCACCCATCTCATAGAACGGCTGTGCTTTCTCCTTGAATCCGGCAAGAACTTCCTCAGACGGCTCAACAACAGTTACGCCTTCGTCTTTCATCTTCTGAAGGTACTCAGCGTCAGCAGCCTGCTGTACTTCGTTGTTGTACTCACCAGCTTCTTCTGCTGTCTCAAGTAACCATGTCTGCTGCTCTTCCGGAAGGCTGTTGAACCAGTCAGCGGATACAACCCATGTTGTGAAGTTCTTTACATGTCCGTCAAGGATTAAGTATTTAGCAACCTCGTGAAGCTTTCTGCCGTACAGAGTTGCAAGCGGGTTCTCAGCACCGTCGATGGTCTTTGTCTGAAGAGCCTGATAAACATCACCAAGTGCCATACCTGTGGATGTTGCGCCAAGTACATCGAAGCCCTTGGACTGGATCTCGTTGGACGGAACACGGATCTTTAATCCCTTTAAGTCATCAACTGTGTTGACCGGAACGTTTGTAAGAGTATGTCTCTCACCGTAGATCCAGTTGGAAGCGATGATCTTTAAGCCTTTTTCTTCAAGCTTGCCACACTGCTCTTTGTACCAGTCGGAATCAACCAGTTTCCAAACCTGATCCCAGGAATCGAACAGGAACGGTCCGAATACGATACCGAAATCCGGTACACCGTAGTCAGCGTAGAAAGCACCATCTGCAAGTGTGCAGACATTCTCGCCGAGAAGCATGGAGTCGATTAAGGAAGACTTATCACCAAGCTGGGAATCCGGGTAGATCTCGATTGCCATCTTGCCGCCGGATTTTTCTTTGATGATCTCCTGAGCTTTCTCCCAGCCCTGTCCAACCGGCTCGGAAATGGAGTTCTCGAAAGCGACCTGAAGAACTGTCTCAGCATTGGAAGAACCGTTATCTGCTGCTGCAGCTGCTGTAGTATCTGCTGCTGCGGCTGCTGTTGTCTCGGCTGCCTTTGTTGTCTCTGTTGTGGAAGAACTGCTTCCGCAAGCGGTAAGTGTTGTTGCTGCCATAGCACCTGCCATGGTTAATGCCATAACTTTTTTGAGTTTCATAATGTTTCCCTCCGTTTTTGTTTTAAAAACATTTATCCGGTCCTCTGCCCGATCCCCATCAGTGCAGAGACCTCGCACCCCGTTTCCCGGGAAAGCTTCATGATTTTTGATTATTTGGAAATCTTGGAAAAATCAAATACAACCTTTAACATATTGCCCGGGTTGTGCGCAAAGTCATCGAATGCCTTTGCAGCATCATCAAACGCATATGTATTTGTGATAATCTTGTGAAGCGGTGCCTTGCCTGCGTTCACGATATCGATCAGCTCTAAGAAGTCCTTCTTTAATGCGTTTCTGGAACCGAATACATTTAATTCCTTCTTCTGGATCAGTGTGAAGTTGAAGTCAAGGTTCTTCTTGCCGACTCCGATGAGAACCATGCGGCCACCGAAGCAGCAGGCATCGATACAGTTCTGGAATGTGGACGGAAGACCAACTGCCTCGATCGTTACATCAAAGCCGTTGCCGTTTGTGATCTCAGCAACACCTTTCTCGAAGTTTTCCGGAGAATCATTTAATAAGGTTCCGTCAACACCGAAGTCCTTCGCCATTTCAAGCTTACCTGCGGATACATCAGAGATGTATACAGTAGCGCCCTTCGCTTTTGCTGCAATCGCTGCGAGAACACCGATGGTACCGGCGCCGACTACGAGAACTTTGTCTCCTTCTTTTACGTTTGCGCGGCTCACGCCATGGTAGCTGATGCAGAACGGCTCGATTGCTGCAAGTGTCTTAGCGTCCATTCCCTTACCGTCATACACACGCTCGATCGGCATTGTGATGTACTCCTGAAAAGCACCGTCTCTCTGACATCCCATTGTCTGGTTGTCCATACATGCGTTTACGATTCCGTGCTCGCAGGAATAGCAGTGTCCGCAGTTGAAGTACGGATTGCAGGTTACGATCATTCCCGGCTTGATGCCATACGCGTTGTTCTCATCTGCCTCGATAACCTCAGCGGAGAACTCGTGGCCCGGGATTCTCGGGTAATCAAAATATGCGAATGTTCCACGGTAGGAACCAAGATCGCTTCCGCAGATTCCACCATAAAGGATCTTTAATAAAACTTCTCCTTCTTTTCTTACCGGCATCTCTACATCTTTAATAGAAACCTGACCCGGTGCGTCAATATACATTGCTTTCATCGTTGTTTCCTCCTTAATTTTACGATTTTTGCTTTCTGTATAGTTTTTCAAAATTAAATCTGTTGTATTCTTTGTTGTATACAACAGATTATAGTACTTTTTACACCAATGTCAATAAGTGTTAAGAAATTTGCACCACTTTTGACTTTTTCAACAAAATCGAGCTTTTTGGCTTGTGCAAAACGCCAATTGACGTTTTTAGCAAAAACCGTCGACATCTGCTTGAAAACGATTTTGTTTTGTGTTAGTATGAATCTATATATTTTTTTATTGAGAAGAAAAAGACAGGAGTCCATTATGCCTAAAATAAACCTGAAAACCCTGGCGTACAATACGATCCGTTCCAAGATCGTCACTTGTCAATATGCGCCGGGTACTTTTTTGAATGAAGAACAGCTTACCACTGAATTATCTCTGAGCCGTACCCCGGTGCGGGACGCGCTTGGACGTCTCGAACAGGAAGGTCTTCTGGAAATCCGCCCGAAATGCGGAATTCTCGTTCGTCCTCTGACATTAAATGACATTGATATGATCTTTGAAGTCCGAATGATGTATGAGCCGTATGTCCTGACCCATTACGGAGCAAATCTTTCCGTCTCCGCTTTGAATGAATTCTATGATATTTTCAAGAAATGGGATCCTAACAAAGAAATATACCGGGACAAGGATTCCTTCTATGACCTCGATTATCGCTTCCATGCGTTGATCATGTCCGCCTGCCCGAATGAATTTATCAACAGAAGCTATGATACGATCCAGACGCAGAATGAGCGTTTCCGGTACATGACTGGAAATGTTTCGAATTTCCGCCTGGAGGCAACTTTCAAGGAGCATATGTCGATCGTAGAACCGTGCCTGAAAGGAGACTGGGAAAAAGCAAAAGAGCAGCTCATCTACCACCTTGAACAATCAAAAGCTTCCGCGTTCCGTCTCGTTGCTACTTCCGAGACCAACAATCTTGCACATCGTATGACCCTTTAAACACTCAAAACCACAAAATCCGGATCTGGTATCTTCTGAGAAACCAGATCCGGATTTTTTAGTTTTTCAAATTTGCTATGATGACAACTGTTTTATTGTCCGTATGTCGTGTAAACAGTGCAAATTTTCTTTAATACATTTTACTTAATTATAATTATCTAATTTATGATTAAGTAAAATTCAAATGACTTTTTTGTATTTGACGATGAGGATATTATCGGCTATAATTAAGATGTAACCATTCAGTCTTTTGCCTGTTTGTACTCTGATCACATGTTCAACAGCCGGAGGTGAAATCATGTTCATTGGAAGAGAAAGAGAGCTATCCTCTCTTGAAAAACTATATCGATCGGATAAATTTGAATTTGCAGTTGTCTACGGACGACGCCGGGTTGGAAAAACCGCATTGCTCAGCCATTTTATTAAAGATAAAAATTCTATTTATTTTATGGGAATTGAAAGCAACGCAAAGCAGAACCTTGAAAACTTTAGCAGAAGTATTCTGGAATCAGACAGTCGTAATCCTGCTGAATCTGTCTTTCTTACCTTCCAGTCAGCATTAGAGTATGTTTTTAGACGTTCAGAACAGGAACGGATCATCCTTGTTATTGATGAATATCCTTATGTTGCACGATCATCAAAAAGCTTTTCTTCTGTACTCCAGCTGTTAATCGACCAATATAAAGATCGCTCAAAACTCATGCTGATCCTCTGCGGTTCCTCCATGTCTTATATGGAGGATCATGTGCTGGCATATAAAGCCCCCCTGTACGGGCGACGAACCGCACAGTTTAAGATCTTACCCTTTAACTTTTTTGAAACATGCCGCTATTTCAGAAATTTTTCTCCATCTGACTGTGCCCTGATTTACGGGATTGCCGGTGGAACCCCGCAATATCTTCTTCAGATGGATGATTCCATGAGCGTTGATGAAAACATAAAAAATACATTTTTAAATTCATCCTCCGCCCTCTTCGAGGAACCTGAAAATCTTCTCAAACAGGAAGTACGCGAACCATCGCTATATAACGCAATTATCTCAGCGATTGCTACCGGAGCTTCCAAACTATCGGAAATCAGCACAAAAGTCGGCGAAAACAGCAGCACCTGTACTGCTTATTTAAAAAATCTGATCTCTCTGGGACTGGTCCGCCGCGAAACACCTTACGGGGAAAAGAACTCCAAAAAAACAATTTACACGGTTGAGGACAACATGTTCCGCTTCTGGTACCGGTTTATTCCTGATAATGCCTCCCTGATCGTCCGCGGCGCATCTGATCTGGCCTATCAAAGGATCAGACCTCAGCTTTCCGACTATATGGGAAAAATCTTTGAAGATATCTGCACCCAATATTTATGGCAGCTGCTCTTAAATGGAAAATCTCCTGTTTTCTTCAAGGAGCTTGGGCGTTGGTGGGGAACTGATCCAGCCACACATGCGCAAACAGAAATCGACATCATGGGAGAGCAGGACAAGAATACAGCCTTGTTTTGCGAATGCAAATGGACAAACGATCTCATTGATTCCGGTGTCCTCGAGCTTCTTGTCCATCGAAGCCAGCTTTTCCACTACAACTCCACACATCTGTTTCTGTTTTCGAAAAACGGTTTTACAAGTGGATGTACGGAAATGGCCGAAAAACTCGGAAACGTGACTCTCGTCTCCTATTCAGACATCTATGATAATTGTCTATAGGCGAATCACCCCGTCTTTTAATAGAATGTGCCTTTTTATGTAACAGGAATTCCACAGAATTTCCTGTTACGCAATAATAAAGGGAGATCCGTTATCCTTCAGATCTCCCCTTTATTAATTCCTTATAACCTCGTCCCGATCAGCTCCGTCAGCTCCTCCAGTGTCGCAACCGAATTGATCTCATTTCTTAACGCCGCAGAATTCGGATATCCGGCGGTATACCAGGCGACGTGCTTCCGCATCTCCCGCATTCCCGCCAGCTCGCCTTTAAACTCCATCATCATCTGACCATGGCGCAGGATCATGGCTTTCAGCTCCTCCACGGAAGGTCTCGGGAGAAGCTCGCCCGTTTCGAGATAGTGGGTGATCTGCTTAAAGATCCACGGATTTCCGCTTCGCACCCCGGCCACCATGATCCGTCAGCCCGTCTCCTCCACAAGGCGCTTCGCATCCTGCGGTGTAAAGAGACATCTCCGTTTCCGATCACCGGGATCTTCACCGTTTTGACCTCGCGGATGATATTCCAGTCAGCTTTTCCGGGTAATACTGCTCTCTCGTTCTACCATGGACAGCCACCGCCGCCACACCGGCACTCTCGGCGATCTTTGCGATCTCCACGGCGTTGATGCAGGTATCGTTAAAGCCCTTGCGGAATTTCACAGTTACCGGCTTTTTCACCGCTTTCACGAGTTTCGTAAGGATTTCCTCCACCAGCTTCGGATTTCTCATGAGGGCAGAGCCTTCACCATTCTTAACGATCTTCGGCACCGGGCAGCCCATGTTGATATCAAAAATATCGTATGGACCATCCTCCAGACTCGCCGCGATATCCGCTACAATATCCGGATCAGAGCCAAAAAGCTGCAGGGACACGGGACGCTCCCGCTCATCCACCTTTAAGAGCTCCTGAGTATTTTTATTCTTGTAGAGGATCGCCTTCGCGCTCACCATCTCCATGCACACCAGACCTGCTCCCTGCTCCCTGCAGAGGATCCGGTACGGCATATCCGTCACGCCCGCCATCGGGGCGAGAATCACATTGTTTTCAAGTTCCACATTTCCGATTTTTAACGTCATTGAATCAAAACTCCCTCTGCGTTTACGTACCGTCCGTCCGGCGCATAAGCGTTGGTTAACATGTCTCCGTCTGGTTTCTGGAAGTAATACCAGCTGCCCTGGGAGTTGACCCATCCGTATGCCATCGTTCCGTCCGTGTTCAGGAAATAATATTTTCCTTCTTTCAAGAGCCAGCCCGTCTGCATAGCTCCTTTGCTGTTTAAATAGTACCAGTTTCCATTGACATTCTGCCAGCCGGTCTGCATGATTCCATACATATCCAGCAGATATGTCTTTCCATCTACATAGCCCCACTGACTCGAGACCGGATTTCCGTCCGGCTTATATAAGGCCCATTTCCCGTCAGCCCGCTGTCTCCAGCTGCCGCCGCGGTAGGTATTGTGGATGTAGATCGTGCTGTTTTCTGTTTTTGCGTACTGCTGTGCCGCCTCGTTTCCCGGGCCTTTCGAGTACACGTAATCTTTCTCGCTGCCGAGTCCGCCGCCCGGATTGGAACCGGACGCTCCGGGGCCGACATTGGAAGTCCAGCCGTTGTTGTAGGCCGGGTTGTTTTCCGGCTGCTCCTGATAATATATGATATCGTGATCCTCCATGCCCGGACCAATGTTGAAAGCATAGGCAGTCATCCCTGCTGTTCCGGAGTCTGTAAGACTCAAAAGTACGGCACCGGCAATTCCGGCCGCTGCCGCCATCATCGTTTTCCGCGCTTTCCTCTTATCCTCATTTCCTCCACAGTTTCTCATTTTGTTTTGTATACTTTTCCAGCCTGTTCTTCTCATACCGCGTCCTCCGATACCGGTGTTATTCTCCCTCTTTTCCCAGCTCGTCCTCAAGCTTATCGCCGCGGAATACCACGCGGTAGAATAACTCCAGGGATTCTAAAAGTTCTTTCTTTTCTCTCTGGTACTGGCGGATCTTAAGGCCGCTGCCGATCTCATCGAAGAGATAATCCTGGTCCTCCGCCTCCACGCGGAACTCGAGGTTTCCTTCCGGGGTAAATTCAAGGAAGAGAATGCCGCCTACATCCTCGGTGAAGAGAACGCACATGATCTGCAGTTCCTTTTTGATGTTTTCCGGGAGAAGTTTGAATTTCTCGTTGAAGTAATATTTCTGCTGGTATGAGTTTGCACCGCAGAGAATGATGTTTTCCTGTTTATTGTTGTTTTCTGCCATGATATATGTTTGCTCCGTTTCCTGTTATATCGTGTGATTTTTCTCTTTATTGATTCGTTATCTAAGTTCTAATGCATATTTAATTCTTTATTTTATATAACCTGTCCATGGTTTCAGCATTTTTGAAGTTTAACTGCTTTAGAAAAAATTACAGGTATTTTAAAATATCAGATATTGAATCGATATGATAATCCGCCTTACTCTGGTCGAATCCGAACCGGTCATCTTTAAGGCCTGCAATCGACATTCCGGCGCGGTATGCCGCCTCGATGCCCACGGTAGAATCCTCCACAACAAAGCACTCGTCCTCACGGATTCCCAGAGTATCCGCTGTATAGTGATAGATCTCCGGATTCGGTTTGCTCTGTTTAAACTGCTTTCCACTGACGATGAGGTCAAATTCCGGGCGCATGCCCACCTCCTCCACGATCCTCGAGATCAGCTTCGGACCTGTGGAGGATACCAGTGCGACTGTATAGCCGCGGCGCTTTAATTCCTGCACTGTGGTCTTCATCTCCGGGCGGAAGATCTTCCGGTAATCGATCCGGCTGTAAATGTCTCTTTCGGCCCACTCCTTGATCAGTGTTTCCCAGGTCTCACCGTTATTCACGGCCCGTTCCATCACAGTCCAGCTATCCTGTCTGCTGCGGCCTACCATCTGGTTGATGTCTTCCATTGTCACCGCCGGGTTCTTTTCTTTTGCAAACTCCAGCAGGTATTTCATATATACAAATTCACTGTCTACCATGACACCGTCCATATCAAAAAGGACGGCGCGGATCGGGCGTGTGATCTTCATTTATTGTTCCTCTCCTGTTACATTCCACAAATCGGATTTTCCAATTCGAAAGCTCCGCATCAAACAATTCCGCCTGTGGTCCTGCTTTTTTCAAATGTCTGCCCTTTTCTCATTTCCGGAGCAATTTTTCAACCGTTTATCTCCAACACATGATTACCTGCAGAACCCGCCACCGGCAGCTCCCTGCAGATACATGGCACAGAAAAGAAAAAGGCGGCCTACGATCAAGCCGCCTATATTCTATCGTATTTCCCTCTATTTTGCAATAAGTCCGCGCATTTTCAGATAGTCGATCACGCACTCCACCATCTCATCGTAGGAAAGTTTTGTGGTATTGATCATCAGATCATAGTTTTCCAGATTCTCCCAACTCTTTCCGGTATAATAACGGTAGTAATCACGGCGTTCCCGGTCGATCCGTTTGATATTCTTTAAGATATCTTCCTCCGGGAAATATCCCTTTTCACGGACCTTGTTGATCCTCTCCTCGATCTCTGCGTACACGAAGATCCGAACAAGATTTTCCGTCCCGTCGAGAACATAGTCGGCGCACCGGCCGATAATAATGCAGGATTCCTCCTGCGCCAGTTTCCGGATGACCGATGACTGAAACCGGAACAGGTTGTCAGATGAGATCAGGTCAGATCCCAGAGACGGGGTTCCGTTTTCCGGAATCAGAGAGTGGATGATCCGGTATAACAGCTTATTTCCGGCTTTTTCATCGGCAAGGTGGAAATAGCTCTCGCGGATCCCGCTCTCCTCGGAGGTCATCTTTAAGATCTCCTTATCGTAAACATGAAGTCCAAGGCGCTCGCCGAGACGTTTCGCCATCTCCGCTCCGCCGCTTCCATACTGTCTTCCGACCGTGATCACAAATTTCTTATTCTCCGCCATAAATGCCTCCTTCTTCCCCTCCCGCCTCTCGGCAGATGTACCTGGAAAAATCATGGGAATGCTTTTTATTCTATCTGTATTTTACCATATATAGTTTGAAATTTTAAGTCTTTTTTATAATATTTTCGCTGTTTTTCAGCTCCTTCGTAAGTTTCACAATTACAAAATACAGGTATATAACTCATGTCTTTACAAGCAATGTCGGATATCCCAGCTTTCGAAGTTCCTGCTCCTGCCGTACTGCATTTTCCATATTCCGGAATGCCCCGGCGCGGACATAATAAAGTCCGTCCTTAAACGTCATAAACGCAGGGAATCCCTGGGATTTCAGGTGCTCCACTTCCCTCTCCGCGTTGGCTCTTACCCGATAGATCCCGGTCTGAACCATATAAAGCCCGGCATCTCCTCGCCGCGCTTTTCCAGCTCCGCAAATGTCTGCACGATCCATCCGCGATGGCATCCGCGGTCCGGCTCATGTTCTCATCGAAGGTCTTCTCATTGTCGATAAATCAACTTCCACAAGAACCGCAGTGCTGTATCCCTGAGGACCACAAGATTCGGCCGCTCACTGATTCAAGGTCGTTCCAGCCCACCGCCGCAAAGCTTTTTGTTGATATTCTCCGCAAATGTCTCCGCATCGCCACCTCTCCCAAAGATCAGGCTCAGAGTTCCGGAAGCAGCCCCGGCACCGCCATGGCATTCCGATGGATCGACAAAACAGATCCGCCGTGGAGCTGTTCCCGATCTGCGCCTTCTCATATGGACTGTTGTATACATCGCCGACTCTCGTGTACTCCACGGACCCCGGCGTTCCAGGGCATTTCCGATATCATAGAGACAACGCCAGCGTATCGTCCTTCTCCCGTCTGTTCCCATATACCGCCCCCGGATCACTCCGCCGTGACCGGATCAATGATGACACTGTTCTGCTTTGCCAAAATTATTCTCCTTTTTCAAAATTTTATGATATGATTACAATCATTGAGTCAAAATCTGCGCTGTCGGATATCCACAGCGATTTTTGAATGAATGATCGGATACCTTATCATATTCCCGTATCATCAGACCGCCATCCATGTCTTAAAACTTTCCCTGCAATCCGAAAGGATCTCTTTACACCATGTTAATCGTATTCAACCAGATGGTGAGTCTCTTTCTCTTAATGCTCACCGGCTATCTCGCCAACCGATCCGGCGTGATCGATAAGACTTTTGAGTCGAAGGTCTCCCGGTTTATCGTAAATATCTCCCTGCCCGCGACGATCTTAAACGCAGTCACGGGATCTGATATGGCCCATGACCAGGAGATGTTGCCGATCTTTGTGGCGGCGGTCTCCATCTTCCTGGTGGCCCATGTGATCTGCCACTTTATTCAGAAGACCATCCGCTGGAACCCGACATATGAACTCATGTTAAACTACAGCAACCTGGGATTCATGGGAATCCCGATCATCTCCACGATTTACGGTGGGGAGTATGTGCTGCATGTTTCGATCTTCATGATGACATTTAACCTGAGTCTTTTTAGTTACGGAGTGTATCTGCTGTCAAAAGATGACGCAAAAAAAACTGCCGCAGCTGCTGTTTCTGAAGTGCAGGCTGCCGCCCCAGAAAACAGCGGTTCTCAGAAATCCACCGGGTTCAACGTCAAAAAGCTTCTCTCCCCCGGAATCCTCTCCGCATTCCTCGCCATCGGCATTTATCTTCTCGATATCCGCCTCCCGCAGCATGCGGTCAGCCTGTTTTCTACCATTGGTGTCACAACAACACCGCTTGCGATGATCGTCATCGGTTCCACTCTGGCCGGAGTGAAGTTTTCCACGGTGTTTACCGATAAGGAATTGTATCTCTTCTCCTTCCTGAAGCTCCTGGTTCTCCCGATGATCACCTTTTTCGTCCTGAGATTCTTTATCAAAGACCGTACATTATTGGAGATCTCCACGATCCTCTCCGGCTGCCCCATCGCTGGAAACGTGTCCATGCTCTGTATGGAATACAACCGGGATGTCACCCTGGTGTCGAAAGGGATCTGTATCTCCACTCTGCTGTCCATGATCTCGATCCCGATCGTGTCGGCGTTGGTTGCGATCTTATAAATATCTCTGCCGCAGGCCATCCAACAATTGGTTGGAAATTCCTGCGGCAGATTAAAAAACGCTGTTTTTGCAGCAAAAAGGACACCTGAACCAGAAATACCCTCGTATCTCTCGTTCAGATGTCCTTTTATTTTTCCTATGTATCTTATTCCTGTACCTGCACGCCTCGTGGACCTACATGGGTGGCAAATACCACCTGGGTACTGGTCTTGCCGAACTTCTGGAGCTGGCCGAGGAAGCTATCGAGCTGCATTGTGCTCTCGAAGGCAACCTTCATGATCACGGAGTATTCTCCGGTAACGCTGCTGCACTCTAAGATGTTCGGGATTCCTTCCGCGTAGTGATAGAATTTCTGCTTGTCCTCCGGAAGCACGTTGAGGTTGATGAAGGCGAGGATGTGATATCCGAGCTTCATCGGATCGATCTGTGCCTGGTAGGATGTGATGATTCCATCTTTTTCCAGTTTTTCAATTCTTGCTGAAACCGCCGGGGAAGAAAGGAATGTCTTCTCCGCGATCATTTTCAAGGACGCTCTCGCGTTATGCTGCAGGATCTGCAGAATCTCCCTGTCAATATGATCCATAATTATCTCCTTTGTTCCGGTTTTCAAGTATATTTAGCTGTGTCATATGCCCGGAACTCCTTATCTATATACAGATAACCGTTCAGCCGCGCCGCATCCCTGCGGCAGACATCTGTGATATCCAGACCACCAAACGATTCCTGCGTTCATGTTTTATCTATGCTGCCCGACCGTATTTTCGCGGATCCAGCACTGTTTTAAAGGCACCCGGCTACTGTCAGTCTAGTATTTCAGATCTCCCCGTGGAACACTTCCGCCGCCGGACCTGTCATAAATACAGTGTCCTTTTCTCTGTCCCAACGGATCAGAAGGTCGCCGCCGAGCAGTGTCACGCGGACTTCATCGTCAGTAAGACCGTTTAAGATGCAGGCGACCGCCGTCGCGCAGGCACCTGTTCCGCAGGCAAGAGTCTCTCCGGAACCGCGCTCCCAGACACGCATATTTACATGTCCGCGGTCCACGATCTCCACGAATTCCGTGTTGGTGCGGTTCGGGAATTTTTCGTGGACTTCAAAGGACGGGCCGATCTTTTCGATCTCCATATCCTTGATTCCATCCATAAATACCACCGCGTGGGGATTTCCCATGGACACGCCGGTAAAACAGTACTCTTTTCCATCCACCGTGATCGGCTCCCCGATCTCGGAGGTCGGCTCCGGACGCCCCATATCCACCGTCACAAGCTCTACCTTGCCGTCTTTTAATTTCATAGACAGATGCTTGATTCCGGATGCAGTCTCCACGTCGATCTCCGTCTTATCCACGATTCCGTGGTCATAGGCATATTTTCCGACACAGCGGATCCCATTTCCGCACATGGCACCCCGGGATCCATCCAGATTGTACATGTCCATCTGGCAGTCCGCAACCCTTGACGGCTTAATTAAAATCAATCCGTCCGATCCGATTCCGAAATGGCGGTCACTGACCATCTTTGCCGTCCCGCAGGGATCTTCCACAGTCTCTTCAAAACAGTTTACATAAACATAATCATTTCCGATGCCCTGCATCTTCGTGAATTTCATATTTTCTCTCCTATATGCTCCATCCCCTGTGCGAGGATCGTCTGGATGTGACCGTCCGCAAGAGAGTAGAGAACGCTCTTTCCTTCCCTGCGGAACTTGACAAGACGCATCTGCTTCAGGATCCGAAGCTGGTGGGAGATCGCAGACTGTCCCATTCCGAGAAGACTTGCAATATCGCACACACATAACTCCGACTGGCTGAGTGCATACAGAATACGGATCCTTGTGGAATCGCCGAAGACCCGGAAGAATTCCGCAAGATTCTGGAGCTCCTCGCCTTCCGGCATCACGTCCATCACCCGTTTTACCACCTTGTCGTGGACATGAATAAACTCACAGTGCGGGGCGATCTTTCGTCCCTCTGATACCCATGTTCCTGCCTTTACTGCTGCTGCCGCAGGTCATACGCGGACAGCAGCTCTTTCCACGCAGTTAGCGCACGAGAAGTTTGCTTACTTTACTGCTCCTCCGGGATGTTCTTCATATTCAGTGCCTCCTGGATATCGAAATCCACGAACTTGCCGTCCTTGTAGGCTACGATACGGTTGCCTTTCCTTCCGCCAGAAGCTCTGCAGCTCTCGCACCCATGATGGACGCGTAAACACGGTCCTTACAGGTCGGTGTACCGCCTCGCTGGATGTGGCCAATGATGGTGGCACGGGTCTCGATACCTGTCGCCGCCCGATCCTTCTGCCATGGAAGTGGAGTGTCCGATTCCTTCGAGCGTTGATGATGATGTGATGCTTTTGCCGCGCTTGTTCTCAAGATCCGTTGATCAGGTACTGCTCATTGCCGTCGTAGCGCTCCGGAAGCAGAATGTCCTCCGCGCCGTTGGCAATACCGCACCAGAGAGCGATATATCCGGCATTTCTTCCCATAACCTCGATGATACTGCAGCGCTCGTGGAGGTGGAAGTATCACGGACTTTATCGATGGCTTCCATCGCTGTGTTTACAGCGGTATCGAAACCGATCGTATAGTCGGTACAGGCGATATCAAGGTCAATGGTTCCGGAAGACCGATCGTGTTGATTCCGAGAGCGGAAAGCTTCCGGCACCGCGGAAGGAACCGTCTCCTCCGATCACAACGATACCATCGATACCATGTTTCTTACATACCTCAGCGCCACGCTTCTGGCCTTCCTCAGTTGTGAACTCCCTCACAGCGGGCTGTAAAGGATCGTACCGCCGCGGTTGATCGTGTCCGCAACGCTGACGCTGTCCATATCTACGATTTCTTCCTGAAGGAGTCCGGCGTAGCCACGCATGATTCCTTTTACCTTCAGGCCTTTATTGATAGCGGTTCTTACAACCGCACGGATTGCCGCATTCATTCCAGGGCATCTCCGCCGCTGGTCAATACTCCGATCGTTCTGACTTCTTCTTTGACATATGGGTTTCCTCCATAAAAAATTCTGTCAATCATTCGCCGTACACGTCCTTATTTTAATGTAACTGCTCAGTTTTTCGCAGTCACATGCAAAAATCCATTCCGGATCGACTTCGCCGATGGGTTTTGCCTCCAGCCAATGTTCTTTACGGTCAGCGCAGTGAATGCACAGACCTACCAAACAGTTCCATTTTAATACACTTTGCCTTCTTTCAATGACCTTTTGCACAACTTTGACATTTTTTTCACCAAGGATCTTATACAGGCGGTTCAGAAGATCCGGCCCTGCGAGGACTGCCCAGTTTTCGGAAAGTCTGCGCATTTTCCGTTCTTCTTTTAAATACATAATGACCCGGTCTTTTCCGTCGGAATCACGGAGTGCCGCCATGACATCGTCGATGTGGCTCGCGTAGAATGCCTGATTTTCGAACTGAAGCCAAAGCTCATTCGGGATATCGGTGAACGGGATCACTTCCTCACAGATCAGCTTTCCTACCGGGTCATCACCGATGGACGCCCGGCCGCGGATAAACACCTTGTTTTCCTCGGTGAACGCCTGACGGTTCTTCTCGTAGATCTTCGGGAACACGAGAACTTCCACCGTGCCCACAAGATCCTCAACGGTGATGAATGCCATGAGCTGGTTCGTCTTTGTAGTCTTCACCTTTTTCGACGTGATCATTCCGCCGATGACCACATTGGAATTATCCTCCACAATGGTCTTTCCGACCTCATCCACAACGAAATCGGAAGTTCTCGCCGTCACATTTTTCTCCCAGAGTTCCCGGTATTCCTCCATCGGATGACCGCTGACATAGATGCCGATGGTCTCCTTCTCGAATGCCAGAAGTGTCTGCTTGTCATACTCGCCCACATCCGGGAACGTGATATGGAAGTTGTCTTTTTCCTCCTCCGGGGCGATGTCAAAGAAGCTCATCTGACCTTCCATGACCGTCTTTTTCTCTTTTGACTTGCTCTCCAGAAGGTCACCGGAGACGATAAGCTTCTGCTTTCTCGTTCCCGGAAGTGTGTCCAGGGCACCAGATTTAATGAAGCTCTCCAGCGTTCTCTTATTGACTTCCTTGTTGGACATTCTGGACACAAAATCATCGAGGTTTTTGAAGAGACCGCCGCTCTCACGCTCGGCGATGATCACGTCCACCACGGCCCGGCCCACACTCTTGATGGCGGAAAGTCCGTAACGGATACCGTTTCCGGATACGGAGAAGCCGCTGTATCCCTCGTTGATATCCGGCGGCAGGATCGGGATTCCCATGTTCCGGCAGGCGAGAATGTACTCGGAGACCTTCGTGGTGTTGTCCATCACGGAGGTCATGAGCGCCGCCATGAATTCCTTTGGATAATAATATTTTAAAAACGCGGTCTGGTATGCAACCACCGCATAGGCCGCCGCATGGGACTTGTTGAAGGCGTACTTTGCGAAGTCCGTCATGTCATCGTAAATCTGGTTTGCCGTCTTCTCGTCGATCCCGTTGGCGATACAGCCCTTTACGCCCTCTTCCTCATTTCCGTAAACAAAGTTCTGGCGCTCCTTCGCCATGACCGCCGCCTTTTTCTTCGACATGGCACGGCGCACAAGGTCGCTTCGGCCGAGGGTATATCCGGCGAGATCTCGGACGATCTGCATGACCTGCTCCTGGTAGACGATACAGCCGTAGGTCGGCTTTAAGATCGGCTCCAGCTGCGGGCAGGTGTAGGTGATGGATTCCGGGTCATTCTTTCCCTTTAAATATTTCGGAATAAAGTCCATTGGACCCGGACGGTACAGGGAGATTCCGGCTATGATATCCTCCAGGGTAGTCGGCTTCAATTCCTTCATGAAGGTCTTGAAGCCGCCGCTTTCCAGCTGGAACACGCCCTCGTTCTTTCCTGTTCCGGAGAGAATCCATGACCTTTTATCATCATAATCGATGTGCTCGATCGAGCTTCCACACCGCAGAGTTCTTTCGATCATCTTCACCGCGTCCTGGATGACAGTGAGTGCGGAGTCCCAGGAAGTCCATCTTTAAAGGCCCAGTTCTTCCAGCGTCGTCATCGTAAACTGGGTCACGATGGTGCGTCGGCACCTCTCGCGATAACGGGACATACTCGTCAATGGAGGTCCTGGAGATCACGACACCGGCTCGCGTGCATGGAGGTGTGGCGCGGGAGTCCTTCCAGACGCTTTGACATATCGATGAGCTTCTTAACCTGCTCATCGGAGTCATATAACGCCTTTAATTCCGGATTTTTCTTCAGCGCCAGATCCAACGTGATATTTAATTCCGCCGGGACCATCTTCGATACCTGGTCGCAGAGGCTGTAGGGCAGGTCCATGACGCGCCCCACATCGCGGATCACGCCGCGGGCCGCCAGGGTACCGAAAGTGACGATCTGGGCCACCTGGTCCTTCCCGTACTTTTCCACAACGTAGTCGATAACTTCCTGACGGCGCTCGTAGCAGAAATCCACGTCGATATCGGGCATGGATACTCGTTCCGGGTTCAGGAAACGCTCAAAGAGGAGCTGGTACCGGATCGGATCGATATCTGTGATTTTTAAGCAGTACGCCACGATACTTCCCGCCGCAGACCCCCGCCCCGGTCCCACAGCGATCCCATGGGATTTCGCGAAGTTGATGAAATCCCACACGATCAGGAAGTAGTCCACGTAGCCCATGCTCTTGATGGTTCCGAGTTCATAATCCAGGCGGGCGCGGAGCGTTCCGTCATCATTCGGATAGCGCATCGCGAAGCCCTCATCGCAGAGGTGGTTTAAATAGCCCCAGGAATCGTAGCCCTCCGGCACATCGAATCTCGGAAGTTTTGTGACACCAAACTCGATCTCCACGTTGCAGCGCTCCGCGATCTTGTGGGTGTTCTCGATGGCTTCCGGGGCGTATGGGAAGAGTCTGCGCATCTCCTCCTCGGACTTCACATAGTACTGTCCGCCCTCGTAGCGCATACGGTTCTCGTCGGAGACCTTTTTCCCTGTCTGGATACAGAGCAGGATGTCGTGGGCCTCCCAGTCCTCGGCGTTGATGTAGTGACAGTCGTTTGTCGCCACAAGCGGGATATTTAATTCTTTTGAGAGGCGCATGATCCCCTGATTTACCTGGCGCTGCATCGGAATCCCATGATCCTGAAGTTCAAGGAAATAATTGCCCTCGCCGAAGATCTCCAGATGGCGTTTTGCAGCCGCCTTCGCGTCCTCGTAGAGACCTTTTTCCAGGTATCTCGGGACTTCACCGGCAAGGCAGGCGCTTAAGGCGATGATTCCCTCGTGGTACTCCCGCATGACCTCCTCATCGATCCTCGGTTTATAGTAGAAGCCGTCCACAAAGCCCTTGGAGACGATCTTCATCAGGTTCTGGTATCCTGTATTGTTTTCCGCGAGGAGGACCAGATGGTAGTAGCGGTCCTCGCCGTGGACAGTCTCACGGTCAAATCTTGAACCCGGGGAGACATACACCTCGCAGCCGATGATCGGTTTGACCCCGGCCGCACGGGCTGCCCGGTAAAAATCGATCACCCCATACATGACACCGTGATCGGTGATCGCCATGCTGTCCATGCCAAGCTCTTTTGCCCGCGCCGCCAACTCTCCGATTTTACTGGATCCGTCCAAAAGACTGTACTCTGTATGGACATGCAAGTGTGTAAATGCCATCTGTCTCCTCCGTATTTTTTATCATCAATTGCAAAAGGACTGTCACCCCGAAAGGCGGCAGTCCCGTAATGTCGCTATATACAGACATGCTTCTTAGTTGTTGCTTAAATATTTCTCAATATCGTTTACTGCTTTCTCTTCGTCCACTCCGTCCGCTGTCACGACCACCTGCTCGCCGACCGGAAGATCAAGTGTCATCATGCCCATGATGCTCTTGGCATTGATCTTTTTGTTGTCGCTCTGGACGTAAATTGTACTCTCATAGCTGCTTGCAAGCTGCACTAACATCGCAATCGGTCGAGCCTCCAGACCAGAAGCAAGTTCGATAGTCACCGTACGTTTTGTCATAATAATCCTCCTCAATTGCACAAAAGAAAATAGGCGTCTCCATTCACGTTTCGGTTCCCTGTTCCCGCAGTTTCTCCGCCATCTCACCAAGCTTCCTCAATCGATGGTTGACACCCGATTTTCCAACCGGCGGTTCCAGGTCTTCGCCCAGTTCCTTCAGCGTCGCTTCCGTTTTAAAAGTCTTGCCTTTGCAATCTGCGCAAGACCATCCGGAAGACTTTCAAAGCCTACCGTGTCGCGGATAAACTCGATATCCTCGATCTGCTTCACAGCGGCTGACACTGTTTTGTTGATGTTTGCCGTCTCGCAGTTGACCTGGCGGTTGACATTTCCGCGCATCTCTTTCAGGATGCGGATGTTCTCCAGTTCCATCAGTGACAGATGGGCCTCCATCACATTCAGGATATCCACGATCTGGCTCCCCTCTTTAATATATACCACATAATAGCGTTTGCGGATGACTATTTTTGCATCAATGTCAAACGTTGCCATAATGGACTGGATCTGGCGGGCTTTCGCCTCTGTCGCGCAGACGATCTCAAAATGGTAAAACTTCTCCGGATCGCTGATGGATCCTGACGCAAGAAAAGCGCCGCGCAGAAATGCCCTGCGGCAGCAGGGGTTCTGAACGACCACGTTTCCCACAACAGAAAGATTCTCTCCGATCTCTCCGTCTTCCGTAAGAAGTTTTGTGGCTTTCAATACGCGAAGTGCATCCTCATGCTGTTTCACACAGACCGAATAGATCCTGTTTTTTCCCAGATGCGCGTTCCGCCGTATAGAAATATCAGTTTCTATATTAAATGTTTTTCTCAATAATGTAAAGCACTTTCTGGCAACTGTCACATTTTCCGTGTGGATCTTGATGCTGTAATGATCGTCCCCGGAAATCTGGATCCGTCCGCAAAGGCTTAAAATCGCCGCAATTTCGGCGATCTGGCAATGCCTTGCCGGACTCATATGCCTGGAAAGCTCTTCCTTGATCCTGGAAGAAAAAGACATACTTACTTTCCTCCATCCTTCCCCGCGTCCCTGTGTTCCAGCCGGATCTCGTACCGCCCGGACTCCGTCAGACGCTTAAATACTTCTCCTGCGATCGTCACCGAACGATGGCGTCCGCCGGTACATCCGATCGCGATCACGAGCTGCGTTTTTCCTTCCTGTTCATATTTCGGAATCACGAATTCCAGAAGATCATTCAGTTTCTTTAAGAACTCTTCCCCGGTACCACCCTGCATCACATAGTCCTGTACCGCCTGCTCCGTTCCCGTATGGAACCGGAGTTCCTCCACATAGTAGGGATTCGGGAGGAAGCGCACGTCAAACACCAGGTCGGCATCCGCCGGGATCCCATAGCGAAACCAAAACTCGACTGTGATGAACATGCTGCTGCGTCCATCCGCTTCGCTGTAGAGATTTTCCAGCTCATGGCGCAGTTCTTTTGTCAGAAGTCTGCTGGTGTCGATGACCTGGTCCGCCTCTTTTTTTAAGAAGGCGAGCTTCTCCCGCTCCAGCTCGATTCCCTTTTCCACGCGGCCGTTTCTTGAGAGCGGATGGCTGCGTCTCGTCTCCTTGAAGCGCTTGATAAGAACTTCATCGGAGGAATCCAGGAACAGGATCGAGAACGGGTATTTGTTTTCTCTCCATTTCCGGATGATAATCTCCAGATTCGGCAGCTCCTCACCGCTTCGGACATCCACACCCAGGGCGATGTCCTGCTTTTCGCTCTGTCCGTTCATGACCAGCTCCGCAAATTTTTCAATTAAAAGGACCGGCAGGTTGTCGGCACAATAGAAGCCCATGTCTTCCAGTGTTTTTAATGCCGTGGTCTTTCCTGCGCCCGACATACCTGTCACGATTACAAGTCTCAACGAGAATTCCTCCCTGTATTGTGCACCTTTAAAATTCACCTAAGAGTTTTACTTCCAGCTCAAGATCTACCCCGGAACTCTCCTTTACCCGGCGTTTTACCTCATTGCAAAGTCCCAAAATATCCGCCGCCGTTCCATGATCCTTATTGATCACGAATCCGGCGTGTTTCTCGGAGACCGCGGCTCCGCCGACGGAAAATCCCTTTAAACCGGCATCCTCGATCAGTTTTCCGGCGAAATATCCTTCCGGGCGCTTAAAGGTGCTTCCGGCGCTCGGGTATTCTAACGGCTGCTTCTCTTTTCTCTTTCTTGCCAGCTCTTCCATCTGCGACCGGATCACCTCCGGATCGCCAGGTGTCAGCTTGAATGCCGCGCGGACTGTGAAAAGTCCCAGGCGCTCCAGACAGCTCGTTCTATATCCCAACTCCAGCTCCTCGTTTTTCATCAACTTCACATTTCCGTCCTGGTCCATCACATCTGCCCACAGGAGTACGTTCTTCATCTCGGATCCGTAAGCGCCCGCATTCATCATGACCGCACCGCCGACGGTTCCCGGGATTCCCGCTGCGAACTCCAGGCCGGTGAGTTCCTCTCTCGCCGCCGTGTTCGCAAGCTTTGAGAGCTTCACGCCTGCCCCGGCGATGATAATGTTTTCGTTTTTCTGAACTTCTAATTCAGCGAGACGCTCTGTGCTGATGATCGTGCCACGGAAACCTTTATCTCCCACGAGGAGATTACTTCCGTTGCCGATCATGTACCAGGGCTGTCCTGACTTTTTACAGTCCAGGACCGCCTCGCGGAGTTCTGTCTCTGATTCCGGAATCACGAACCGGTCTGCCGGGCCGCCGACGCGGAATGATGTGTGCCGCGCCATCGGCTCATTTGTTCTGATTTCCATGAATGTTTCTCCTTTTTATTCGCCTCTTTTAGCGATATTCGCCTGCACGCGGTTGTAGAGCTCCTGGGCCGCGTTGTAGCCCATCTTCTTCTGACGGTAGTTGACCGCCGCGGACTCTACGATAACTGCCAGATTACGTCCCGGACGGACCGGAATGTTGTGGCAGACAACTTTATTTCCAAGGAACTCCGTGTACTGGTCCTCAAGTCCGAGACGGTCGTATTCCTTATTCTTATCCCACTCTTCGAGCTTGATGACCATGTCGATGGACTGGGTATCTTTTACACTCTCGACACCGAACAGGGTCTTCACGTCGATGATGCCGATCCCGCGCACCTCGATGAGATATCTTGTGATATCCGGGGCGGAACCGACGAGAGTCTCATCGCTGACCTTGCGAATCTCCACAACGTCATCACTTACGAGACGGTGTCCACGCTTGATGAGCTCCAGGGCGGCCTCGCTCTTACCGATTCCGCTCTCGCCTGTGATCAGAACGCCTTCGCCGAACACATCAACGAGAACGCCGTGAATGCTGATGCACGGGGCAAGTTTTGCCTTCAGCCAGCGGATGACTTCCGCCATGGTATCGGATGTCGGCTTCGCGGAGAGCAGGCACGGAACACCGTAATGGCTGCAGAGTTCTGCGACCTCCGACTCCGGTGTCTGGTTTCTGCAGAACACGAGACATGGGATCTTGCTGGAGATCAGCTTGTCATACATGGCGATCCGGCGCTCTCTTGTGAGCCCGGAGAGGTACGCGATCTCCACGTTTCCGATCATCTGTACACGCTCATTGTCGAAATGTGCGTAGAATCCGGTGAGCTGAAGCGCCGGACGGTTCACGTCCGGGTGGGAGACAACGATCTTCTCGCAGTCCAGCTCCGGGGTCAGGTTTTTGAAATCCATTTTTTCTATTAATTCAGCTATTGTAACTCCGTACATGGCATAGTTCTCCTTTCCTGTATCTGGCCGCTGCCTCGAATCATGGCGGCAGTTCTTCGGAACAATTCGCAGCTATTCTATCGATTTAAAATACTGTGTAACTATTCAGTACCTTCATAGTTACACGCAAAAATCCATTCCAGATCAGCTTCGCTGATGGGATTTTTGCCCTCCAGCCTATGTTTTCTTACGGTCAGCGCAGCAAGTGCGCAGACCTACTGAACAGTTACAATACTGTTCTTTTTATCTTATATCCTGTCGGCATCGCTTCTGGCATAAATTTACAGCTCTGCGCACAGTTATCTCCATCCTATCATATCACAGGCCGAATGTCACGAGATTTTCCTGCTTCATCCCGTGCATTTACTCCGTGATCTCCGGCGCACGGTCCTTCTCGCGGAAATAGGCGTAGACGCTCTCCGCCGCCCGCTTATTCATGCCCTCCGTGCTCTCAAGCTCCTCCAAGGTTGCATCACGCACCGCCTCCAGTGACTTGAACCGGCGCATCAATGCTTTTCTTCTCGCCGATCCGATGCCCTCGATATCATCGAGGACTGAGTGTACCTGTGCCTTGCTCCGCAGACTTCTGTGGTACTCGATGGCGAACCGGTGTGCCTCATCCTGGATCCTCGTCACGAGCTTGAAGCCCTCGGAATGGCGGTCGATGGGGATCTCAACATTATTATAGTAGAGTCCCCTGGTCCGGTGATTGTCATCCTTTACCATGCCGCAGACCGGAATGTTAAGCTTCAGTTCGCTCAGCACACTCAGCGCGATGTTCACCTGTCCGCGGCCGCCGTCCATGAGGATCAGGTCTGGGAACCGCGTAAAGCTTCCGAAGCTTCCATCCGGTGCTTCCGCCCCGTCTTCCTGGTTCTTTCGCTCCTCTTCCAGCTCCTCCATGCCATGGGTGAACCGGCGGGTCAGCACCTCTTCCATGGACGCGTAATCGTTGGGTCCCTGGACGGTCTTTATTTTAAATTTCCGGTAATCGTTCCGCTTCGGACGTCCGTCCTCGAAGACTACCATGGAACCAACGGACTCGAAACCGCTGATATTGGAGATATCGTAGGCCTCCATCCTGCGGACTTTTTCCAGCCCCAGCCAGTCTCCCACCTGGTTCATGGCGCCGATGGTCCGGAGTTCTTCTCTCTTGATCTTATCCTTATCCTGATCAAGGACAAGCTTCGCGTTCTTCTGCGCAAGCTCCACCAGTCGCTCTTTCTGGCCTTTTTTCGGGATCAGGAATTTTACCGCCTGACCGCGGCGTTTCGTGAGCCACTCTGCGATGAGATCCATCTCCGGAAATTTTTCCTGCACCCATATCTCTCTCGGGATAAATGGAGTTCCCGCGTAGAACTGTTTTACAAAGCTTCCGATGATCTGGTAATTGTTGTCTGCCGTGGATGCGGAGACACGGAAATGTTCCCGGCCGATCATCTTTCCATCCCGGACAAAGAATACCTGCACCACAGCGTCCGCGTCGTCCCTCGCCATGGCAATCACATCCCGGTCTTCCATGCTATGGCTCGTGATCTTCTGCTTCTGGGCGACCTGCTTCACGCTGTTTAAGAGTTCCCGGTACTCGATAGCCTGCTCGTACTCCATCGCGTCGGAGGCCTCCATCATCTTTTCCTCCAGCATCGTCAGCACCGGAGTGTACTTTCCGTCCAGAAATTCGATGACCTCGGAGACAGATTTCTTATATTCCACCTCGGAAATATAGCCCTGGCACGGCCCTGAGCACTGTTTGATGTGGTAGTTCAGGCACGGGCGTTCCTTTCCGATGTCCTTCGGAAGATTCCTGCTGCATGTCGGAGCTTCAGAGCTTGTGGATCAGGTCGATGGTGTCCTTCACCCGCTCCGCTGGTATATGGTCCAGAAATACCGGCATTTGTCCTTTTCATGGTTCTGGAGAACAGGACTCTCAGGGAACGTCGTCCGTAGTGACCTTGATGTAGGGATATGTCTTGTCATCCTTTAACATCGTGTTGTACCGCGGGCGGTGTTCCTTGATGAGGTTGCACTCTAAAACCAGGGCCTCCAGCTCGGAGTCCGTGATGATATACTCGAATCTCGCGATCCTGGATACCATCTTCTCGATCTTGGCCGTCTTGTTCCGGCTGCTCTGGAAATACTGGCGCACGGTTCTTCAAGCTTATGGCTTTTCCTACATATATGATGATCTCATCGTGCTTATCATGCATGGATAAACTCCCGGCGATGCTGGGTTTTAATTCTTCTTCAATATTGAAGGAGTATCATTCTCTGTCAACGCAATCTCCCCCGTCAAACTTTCTGATCATCGCAAGGTGGCGCTTGATGAACATGATCTGGGATCCAACATCATCGCAGCCCACCGGCGGATGGATGTCCAGGACCATGCAGATATCATCCAGCTCTTTCTGGGTTGCATGGGTCTGGAGCTTTGTCAGGCATTCCAGCATCAGATCATAGTTTTTTTCGTCCATGGCATCGAAGAAGTCCAGGAGCTCCTGGTTGACGGGCTGGTCTTCATCTGGGGCCTGGGCGGTGATGTTTTTGGCGCTGCTGTCGCTGTCTGCCGACGGCTTCTGTGCTGCTGGTGCCTGCCGCACTGGCTGAGCTGCATTCCGAGCAGAATTTTCCGCATTCTGTGGCTTTACAAGCCGTACTCTCTCAAACCGATACTTCTGCACCGCATCCGGGTATTTCTCCCGGTCGACTTCCTCTAAAAACATGTCAAGCGGACGCACCCAGATCCTGAAGTCCCCGTAGAGAGCCTGGTAGACTACCATTTCTTCCCCGGTCTCTGAGTGGGTCGCAACCGCGATGATCTGATATAACTTATTTTTAAAGTGCCGGTAGAATTCTCCCGGCACTGGTGTTTTACGAATCTGATTCATTTTGTTCTCCATTTTTACTGTTGAGCTGTTTCGGGCTCTGTCTCGGCAGATGTTTCTCCACCATCCGAACTGGCTTCGCCTTCGCCCAAAACTTCCGCTGCCGCTGCACTGCTTCCGTCCCCGGAAAGTCCCTCTAAATGGTACTTATTCGCCGCACTCCACAGCATCCACTCCTCGTATCCGGCATCCTGGACGGCGCGGACTTCCTCCGCGACCTCAGCATCACCGTAGGTGATATAATTTCCTTCCCCGAGATATGTGGCTGTAAAGTCCTGAAGCCACGGGCGGACGATCGCCTGGCGGCTCTCATGGTTGTCGGCTCTAGACGCATCCAGCAGGACCTTTCCAGACTTCTGACCGAAGATCGTTTTATACGGTTCCGTATCCGGGTGTTCCAGCCCGAAGTTTCCAGAGCTGTAGTGGGACGGGTAGATCATCGGGCAGATATAGTCGAGAATCTTCGCCATCTCCGTATAATTCTGTCCGACGGCAGTGGAATCCACGCCGCTTCCGATGATCGTGCCGAACACATCCGCAGAGACGAAAAGTCCCTGGGACGCGAGATTTTCATATAAATAATTGGTACACTCCAGGATCGTATCCGTCTTGGAACGCCCCCGGATCACTGCTTCGTCGTAGACGACCTGACCTGCCGACGCCTCGTTCGGGAATCTCAGATAGTCGAGCTGGACCTCATCAAAGCCGAGATCTTTTGCCTCTGTTCCGACTTCCAGAAGATAATCCCAGACCTCCTGGCGGTACGGATCCACCCAGTACATTCCCTGGCGGTCCTGGTACAGGCTTCCGTCCGGCAGTTTCAGGCTCCACTCCGGTTTCTTCTCCGCGAGATAGGAATCCCTGAAGGCCGCGACTCGCGCGATCACATAGAGATCCTTCTTCGCAGGGGCTCTCGATCGAGCTTTCATGTCCCGTACATG
>SCPN01000590.1_pt1 | contig 37453 bp, 48 predicted proteins | sample 6106831 | NCBI WGS metagenome assembly SCPN01 (sample SAMN10720447, study PRJNA508395) | human gut metagenome | isolation source: Participant 1, 0 month | reverse complement strand
CTAAAACACTTATCAAAATTCTCACATTATCAATAAACTCTTCCATGACTGCTATTTGCGATTCCTTCATCACCGTATTTCGATATGTGTTTTTGTAAGCACCTCAGATACCGTTTACACTGTCTTGCAATATCTACAAATCGATTTTCAAGATAACGAATCAATGCCTTGTTCAGGTCTCTCCCTATAAAAATCACTGCCGTGGTCCAATAATATTTCTCTTTTTCAGCTTGATAGTCTCGCAAATGTTGCAACAAACGTTCTTTTACATTTTCTGCGCTTCTCCGATATATACTGAATCTGTTCCATCATCTTCTTTGCAAAAGAGGAAATATACTCCCGCTTGAGCAATATCCTCTCTATAGCACGAAGACACTTCAATTCTTGGTATCTTAATTGCTTTTCCATTCCAATTTGACAGCTCCGCTATAGTCAAGCTATCTGCTGTTCCATTGACCAAAAACAGCTCTATAGACTTTCCATACGCCATTGCTATTCCTCCCTCGTTCTATCCTTGGTTTAACACCTACTCAGCGTACTTGTCGATCCAATTTTCGCCATCATATTCGTTAATCTGTTTTTCTAATCTTGCAAGATAATCTTGCAACCTGCTATCCTCTTCACTGGCATACCAGACATTCGCTCGTCCAAAACCATAAGCCCAACCACTTGATTTTCTTGGAACTTCCCATTGAACTTTTCTTGCTCTGGTACCTGTAGGGAGCAAAACACAATCTGACGATTTGGCTATTGCATTGTAATATTGTATATCTTCAGGAGCAAACACTGCCTCTTGATAATGCCTGTAAACAGTAGCATGCTTGTACCAGCCAATAACTGTTGTAAACTTATGTGCTGGATGTTTTGCACAATACACAACAAGCACATCATCTACTGATTCTTCTTTTTTTAATAGCTCACACCCCGCAATATTCTCAATTCGCATTTGATTAACATCTTTCCCATTATGTGATTTTGTTTCGAAAAATCCCAGACAATATAAACCTTCCCTGCCCTCCATATTCACCGGTGTAAAATTATATTTTTCATGTGCATCTCCTGTCTCATCAACATAGCTTCCACCATTTAACGGAGTATCCTTTCCATCTTCATTTCCTCGATACTCCTTCATCCACGCTATGTTACAAAAAAGTATTCTCATCACATCAACCTTCTTTTCCCTTTGAAAATGGACTCAAGTCGATAAACAGTTTCTTCAATCCGCTTGTGTCCTTGAATTCCTTGAATAAATATTCCAGAAGATCTTCCTGCCTTCTATTATAACATTCAATCATTTTTTACGCACTAAAAAAGGATGTAGGAATCAACTTCCCACACTCTCATTAGTATCCTATCATTTGTCGCTTCCAAACATATGGAATCGACAAATCAAAACTTTCCGGTAATCAGCTAAAATCCCTCGAATTTTCTTTCGATTCGGAGGATTTTTTCATGCAATTTTTCAAAAGCGGTCTGAAGATAATTTAAACTAAAATTAGTCAATTCTTACCCGTTTTTTATTTTTCAAAAAAACCTCATTTTCCTTATAAAACGGTTGCTTTTTCTCTAAACTATAGTATAATAAACCTTGTCGTGTGTATAGAAATACTAAACTCTAGGTTTATTTTTATTTTTACAAACAATTTACAGAAAGGAGCTATTTATGAACATCGGACAGAAAGTAAGGGAGCTCCGTATTGCGAAAAATCTTACCCAGGAAGAACTTGCAGACCGGAGTGAGCTTTCGAAGGGATTCATTTCCCAGCTGGAACGGGATCTTACTTCTCCTTCTATCGCCACACTGGTTGATATTCTGCAGTGTCTCGGCACCAATCTGAATGAATTTTTCAGCGATGACGAGGAAGAACAGGTTGTCTTCGGTGATGAGGATTATTTTGAAAAAAAGGATACTGATCTGAAGAATACGATTGAATGGATCATTCCGAATGCCCAGCGCAATATGATGGAACCGATCCGTCTTACCGTGGCTCCGGGCGGTGCAACCTACCCGGATCTTCCACACGAAGGTGAGGAATTCGGATACGTGCTTCAGGGTTCCGTCAAAATCCACGTAGGCAATAAGGTCTACAAAGCTAAAAAGGGAGAATCCTTTTATTTTACTCCCCACGCAAAGCATTATATAGAAGCATCGTCTTCTTCCGGGGCACGCCTGATCTGGGTCAGCACTCCCCCAAGTTTTTAAGTACACAGGAGGATTATACATATGCCAAACAAACTGATTGACATTGTTGGTGTTTCCAAATCATATGGAGACAATCTGGTTCTGGACGACCTGAACCTTTATATCAGAGAAAATGAATTTCTCACACTTTTAGGACCTAGCGGCTGCGGAAAGACAACGCTTCTGCGTATCCTCGGCGGATTCGAAAATCCGGACTCCGGAAAAGTAATTTTCGATGGAAAGGACATTACATCCCTTGCACCGAATAAACGACAGCTCAACACTGTTTTCCAGAAATATGCGCTTTTCACCCATATGACCATTGCTGAAAATATTGCTTTTGGTCTGAAGATCAAAGGGAAATCAAAATCTTACATCGATGATAAGATTCATTATGCATTAAAACTGGTCAATCTGGAAGGTTACCAGAACCGTTATCCGGATTCTTTAAGTGGGGGGCAGCAGCAGCGTATTGCCATCGCCCGCGCCATTGTAAATGAACCAAAAGTTCTTCTTCTGGATGAACCTCTCGGTGCCCTGGATTTAAAGCTCCGCCAGGACATGCAGTATGAACTGATCCGTTTAAAAAATGAGCTGGGAATTACATTTATCTACGTTACCCACGATCAGGAAGAAGCCCTCACCATGTCTGACACGATTGTTGTCATGAATCAGGGATACATCCAGCAGATCGGTACACCGGAAGATATCTACAACGAGCCGGAAAATGCTTTCGTAGCCGACTTCATTGGCGATAGCAACATTTTCAATGCCATCATGGTACGCGATAAGCTGGTCAATATTGTCGGTGCCGAATTCCCGTGTGTGGATACCGGATTCGGAACCAACAAACCAGTCGATGCGGTCATCCGTCCGGAGGACATCGATCTTGTAAAACCAGAAGAAGGCACATTAAAGGGTGTCGTTACCCATCTGATTTCAAAGGAGTCCACTATGAAATGGAAGTCCTTGCCAACAACTATGAATGGCTGGTACACAGCACCGATATGTTCCCGGTTGGCACTGAGGTTGGAATCCATGTTGACCCGTTTGATATTCAGATCATGAAAAAACCGGAATCTGAAGATGAGGAGGCTGCAGGAATTGAAGAATAGCAAACGTCTCCTGGCAGGGCCATACCTTTTCTGGGCAGTTTCTTTCATTATCATTCCTCTGATCATGATCTTCTATTATGGTCTGACTGACAATGACGGAAAATTCACCTGGATGAACCTTGCCAAAATCACAACACCTGAGAATATAAAGGCTCTGGGGCTTGCACTTCTGCTTGCATTTGTCAGCACAGTGATCTGCCTGATCCTTGCCTATCCTCTGGCAATGATCCTCGCCGGAAGAAATGTAAATCAGTCCAGCTTCGTAGTACTTGTTTTCATCCTTCCGATGTGGATGAACTTTCTGCTCAGAACTCTTGCATGGCAGAACCTCCTGGAGAAAAACGGTGTCATCAACTCCGTTCTCCATTTCTTCGGGCTGCCTTCATGGAACATTATCAACACACCGACAGCGATCATCCTCGGTATGGTCTACAACTTCCTGCCGTTCATGGTGCTGCCTATTTACAATGTACTTGTAAAGATTGACAAAGATGTTATTTCCGCAGCCAGAGATCTCGGTGCCGGAAATATCCAGACATTTACCAAGATCATCCTTCCGCTTAGTGTTCCGGGTATCATCAGTGGAATCACTATGGTATTTGTACCTGCACTTACAACCTTCGTCATTTCCAACCTCCTCGGTGGAAGCAAGATCCTTCTGATCGGAAATGTCATCGAACAGGAATTCCAGCAGGGAAGCAACTGGCATGTAGGAAGTGGACTTTCACTTGTCCTGATGATCTTCATCATTGCAAGTATGGCTCTGATCGCCAAATACGATAAAGACGGGGAGGGCACAGCATTCTAATGAAAAAGAAATTACAGAATTTATATTTACTGCTGATCGTGATCTTCCTCTATGCTCCGATCATGACACTGATGGTTCTGTCCTTTAACAGTTCCAGAACCCGTGCCAAATGGGGCGGATTTACCGGAAAATGGTATGTATCCCTTTTCCAGGATGAAGCGATCATGAGCACCTTATACAACACCCTGATCATCGCACTTCTTTCTGCGCTGATTGCAACCGTGATCGGAACTTTGGCTTCCATTGGAATCCAGAGTATGAACCGCAAGTTCCGTACCTTTATGCTGGGTGTCACCAACATTCCGATGCTGAACGCAGATATTGTGACTGGTGTATCTATGATGCTGCTGTTCATCGCATTCCGTATGACCATGGGATTTACGACAATCCTGATCGCACATATTACCTTTAATATCCCATACGTCATTTTAAGCGTCATGCCAAAACTAAAGCAGACCAACCGGCGGACCTATGAAGCCGCACTGGATCTGGGTGCCTCCCCGATCTACGCTTTTTTCAAAGTCGTATTTCCGGATATCCTTCCAGGAATTCTTTCCGGTTTCCTGCTTGCATTTACCATGTCGCTGGATGATTTTGTGATCACCCACTTTACCAAAGGACCTGGAATCGATACCCTGTCCACCAAAATTTACAGTGAAGTACGAAAAGGAATCCGTCCGGAAATTTACGCACTCTCAACGATCATGTTTGTAACGGTGCTCTTCCTTCTCTTCCTGGTCAATTTAAAACCGGAAAAAGAAGTTCACGAAAAAGACGGCACGATCCGCAAGCCATCCCGTGCACGCCACACGATGCGTCTCGTCGTAACACGTGTCGTACCGGCACTGCTCGTGATCGTCATTACAGCCGGAGGATTTTTCTACAATTCAAAGACAAAGATTTCTGGCTCCGAAAAGGTAATTGTCTACAACTGGGGCGAATATCTGGATCCGGATGTTCTGGATATCTTTGAAGAAGAAACCGGTATCCAGGTAGTTTATGAAGAATACGAAACCAATGAGATCATGTACCCGAAGGTGCAGTCCGGCGCCATTTCCTACGATGTGGTCTGCCCTTCTGACTATATGATCCAGCGTATGATCGAGAATGATCTCCTCGCCGAGATCAACTGGGATAATATTCCGAATATCAAAAATATTGGACAGACTTACATGGATCAGTCCAAAGCATTTGATCCGGAAAACAAATACTCTGTTCCTTACTGCTGGGGAACCGTGGGCATCCTTTACAACAAAACCATGGTAGACGAACCAATTGATTCCTGGTCTGTTCTCTGGGATCCAAAGTACAAGGACAGCATTCTGATGCAGGACAGCGTCCGCGATGCATTCGGTGTTACCTTAAAATATCTTGGATATTCCCTGAACTCAACCGACCTGGACGAGCTGAACGAAGCGAAGAATCTTCTGATCAAACAGAAACCACTGGTTCAGGCATACGTCGTTGACCAGGTGCGTGACAAGATGATCGGAAACGAAGCAGCCATCGGTGTTATTTACTCCGGTGAAGCCATTTACACACAGAAAGAAAATCCAAACCTGGAATACGTGATCCCGAAAGAAGGATCCAATATCTGGATCGACTCCTGGGTAATTCCGAAGAATGCAGAGCATAAGGAAAATGCAGAAAAGTTCATCAACTTCCTGTGCAGACCGGACATCGCAAAGAAGAACTTTGAGTACATCACCTACTCGACTCCAAATGAAGCAGCACGGGAACTGATTGAAGACGAGTCCATCCGCAACAGATTGCCCAAGATTGCGTTCCTCGGAGTAAAAACAGCTACAATGAATATGGCGGCTATGAAATCAAAAGTGTGGAAAATTCTGAATTATACAATAACCGAACAGAAAACTTCCAATATCCATGAGTTTTTAAAAGCTCATGGATATTCTTCTTCTGATCCGGCAATCAAAGAGGATACGGAAGGAATCCGTCTGAACGGGGAACCGGTACTGGCGCGCACTCTTCTTACTCCCGGCGACCAGCTTGCCATCCGGATTACCGAAACAAAATTCTCCGAAAATATTGTTCCGTCAGATCTGCCTCTTTCGATCGTATATGAAGATCCGGACCTGCTGGTCATCAATAAACCTGCCGGAATGCCAATTCACCCTTCCCAGGGAAATTATGACAACACACTTGCCAATGCCTGTGCCTGGTATTTCAAAGAGAAAGGCGAGCCTTTTGTCTACCGCTGCATTAACCGACTTGACCGGGACACCACCGGTCTTCTGATTATTGCCCGGCATCTTTACAGTGCCTCTCTCCTCTCTGCCATGATGGCACGCCGGGAAATCCACCGGGAATATCTGGCACTTGCCACGGGAATCGTCCCGGAAGACGGAATCATCCTGCTCCAATTGCCAGAAAAGAGGGTTCTACCATCGAGCGCATGGTCGATTTTAAACATGGTGAATACGCCTGCACCCATTACCGCAGGCTTTCCATCACAAATACAGATCCGGTCTACTCTTTGGTTGCCTTAAAGCTGGATACCGGACGCACTCATCAGATTCGGGTGCATATGAATTACATCGGTCATCCGCTTCCGGGAGATTTTCTCTATAATCCGGATTACAGCCATATCAGCCGTCAGGCACTGCACTCACATCATCTGCGTTTCCGGCATCCAATCACAGGAGAAGAAATGCATTTCACAGCGCCTGTGCCTGAAGATATGTTACTCTGATAAATATATTTAAGTGATCCCCTTCCCCGGCACATAATACCCTTTTTATGGAAGAATTTTCCATATGTATTTTCCGGTCAAACAGAAGAAGAGCTCCTGAGAGAACAAAGATATTCATTCTCCCAGAAGCTCTTCTTCTGTTTATTTCTTATTTCTGACGACGGATCACACTAAAAAAACAGCGGAACGGATTCAAACTGCCTCTATAATCTATATCGCTCTCTTACCATGTGACCAGCTTCAACATTCTACAAATCGAAACATCCGCCTCCAATAAATTCCCTCAAAATCGAATTCTGCGGAACATACTCACTTCCGATCCCCACAAAATAATCCAGGAATTTGAGCAGTCTCTTCGCCTCCTGATATTCGGCGCAGTCCTTCTCAATTCCGAACAGAATCGGTTCTGCATAAGCTTTCAGAACTGCCAGCTCATAAAGAAGAGCTGAATTGAACATCACATCCGCGTCTTCCTGATACGGGAAAATATTGTTCTCTTCCCCTCTTCGCACCGACTGCCACATAGCGATCGTCTGCTTTGCCGAAGTACCTCTGGTTCTTGCATCACGCACCATCCGGCGGATCAGACGTCCATCTGTTGATGCGATCCGGTTATGCTCATCGATATTCAGCTGGGTCAGTGCACTGATAAGATCTTGAATTTATTTTCTTTTGGCAGATCATGGGTCAACGCATCATTCAGACAATGAATGCCTTCGATCACCAGAATATCCTGCTCACCAAGCTGCATATAATGTCCGTTATATTCCCGTTTTCCGGTCTTGAAATTGAACGTCGGAAGCTCAATCCGTTCTCCTGCAAGCAGCTTTTTCAAATCGTGATTAAAAAGTTCCACATCCAGTGCTTCCAAACACTCATAATTCGGCTTTCCTTCTGCGTCCAGCGGTGTATCCACACGGTTCTTAAAGTAATCATCCACCGAAATCGGATGCGGGACCAGACCGCTTACCCGGAGCTGGATGGAAAGCCGTCTGGAAAATGTAGTCTTTCCTGACGAAGAAGGACCGGCGATCAAGACAAACTTTTTCTGCGGATTTCCTGCAATCTGCTCTGCGATCTGCGCAATCTTCTTCTCCTGCATTGCCTCCTGTACCAGAAGCAGTTCCTTTGGATTGGCGCTGCCGCCTGTCACATAATCATTCAGCGCCCCTACCGTCTCAATTCCAAGCATATCACCGCCACGCGTAGATTCCTTCAGCACATGGAACAGCTTATTCTGAGGCTGAAACGGAGGTATCTTTTCCGGTTCAGCTGCCTCCGGCATCTGCACTACAAATCCCTCATCATATAAATATAATTTAAAATATTTCAGATAGCCGGTTGATGGAACCATATAGCCGTAATAGTAGTCCTCAAATTCATTGATACTGTAAATATTGACTGTAGACACTCTGCGATACCGGAACAAACGCTCTTTATCCTTCATGCCGTACTTGCGGAACATTTCAACCGCTTCATCGGTATGAACCGATCTCTTCCGGATTGAAAGATCCATATCTGCCATTTCATGCATCCGTTCTTCAATCTTTGCAAGCAGTTCCTGATCCAGCTTCTGATCTCCTTTTATTGTACAATAATACCCTTTATCTACAGAAAAATGGATTCTCACCTGTTCTATCTTATCGTGTCCGATTGTATCATATACTGCCTTCACCAGCAGAAAACTTACACCACGGCGATAGGTAAGATTTCCAATTGTCTCGCCTGTCGTCACAAAATGGAGCGCACAGTCCTTTTTCAGCTTCTTTCCAAGCTCCTGAAGCTTTCCATTTACATATACAAGAACAATATCATGTGGGTATCTTTCCTGATATTCCCCGGCAATCTGCAGATATGTGGTTCCTGCCGGAAAACTTCTCTCTTCCCCGTCAATCTGTACTTTGTACATCTGCTGTTCCATATTTACCGCCTTCTTTCTGCCTTACGGCGCTTTGACAAATCTGTCTGTTTTCTCCCCGCTCCCAAACACCTTACGTCAAAACCCAGAATGGCTGCCGGATCTTTGCTGTCCGGATCTCTGCCTCTGGAAATCTCTCCCGGCAAAAATGTTCCATATCTGCAATAAAGATATGCTCCACGCCATAGTGTCCGGCATCAATTACTGCCATTTTTTGCGCAACCGCATCAATCCCCTCATGGTGATCAATGTCACCTGTCACCAGTACATCCACACCTTTTTCCAAAGATACGGAAATTGCGCTCTTCCCGGAGCCCGGAAAAACACCAAGGCGATGTACCTGCATATCCGGCTCTCCAAAAATTTTCACATTCGGAAGATCAAATGCTTTTTTTACCATTTCCGCACAGGATTTTAAATCCATCGGCTGTGCCAGATCAGCAACTCTTCCGATCCCAACCGGAACTTCGCCGGATTCTGAATGCATGCTTCCCGTCACTTCCAGAACCTCCGGTTCACTCAGTTCAAGTACCTTCCCAGCAAGCTCTGCCATTCCCATTACATCATAATTGGTATGCATCGCATAGTAAGAAATGTCATCCCGGATCAACTTCAGTACTCTTCTGCCAATAAAATCCTCGTCATTGATCTTTTTCATTGCTTTAAAGATCATCGGATGATGTGTGATCAGCATATCTGCGCCCCAGTCTGCTGCTTCTTCGATCACTTCATCCGTCGCATCCAGTGCAAGATAGATCCGCTTTACTTCTTTATCGCTTCTTCCGACCTGCAGTCCTACATTATCCCACTCCATAGCATAGTGCTTTGGAAAACGTGCTTCTATTTCTTTTATAATTTCTCTGCAAATCATCATTTTCCTCCTAAAAATACCGGTCAAGCAGGTCTTCTGCTCTCTTTATCATATGCAGAACCTCTGCACTTCTCTCCTTCGTGCGTTCACTCTCCTGCACCCGAAGCTTTTCATACACGCCCTGATTCACAGACAGTTCCTTTTTCAGATATTCTCCCATCACCGGGTGACCCTTCTCTAATAAATATTTTCCATATTCAAGCTCTTCTTCTGCTGCCGGAACACCTTCCGCATAAAGACCTTTCTGCTCTGTCGGGATCACCTTCATCATCGGATAGTATTTGCCATCCTCTTCCACCATGTCCTCTGCAACAATACGAAATCTATGTTCTTCCAGATAACGGCGGACTTTCGCAAGCTCTGACTGCGGCTGCAGGACCAGTTCCTTTAAACTTCTGGTTTTTGCCGGATCCTCATTCAAAATGTGTATGACAAGACCGCCGCCCATTCCGGCGGCGATCATTGTGTCAGCTTCTTCCATTTTCAAATTCACCAGACCATCAGAAAGACGGGTAACGATCTTCCCATCCAGTCCATGTTCAAGGATATGTGTATCCGCTCTCTCTAATGGTCCTTTGTTAATATCCATGGCAATTGCGGATGGAACCAGCCCGTTCTGTGTCAGATAGATTGGGATGTAAGCGTGATCTGTTCCCACATCCGCAAGACGCATTCCCGGTGTGACAAGATCCGCCACTGCCTGTAATCTTTTTGATAATTCAGCCATCTTCTTAATCCAAATAATCTCTTAATTTTCTGCTGCGGCTCGGATGACGAAGCTTTCTGAGTGCTTTTGCCTCAATCTGACGGATACGCTCACGGGTTACATCAAACTCTTTTCCGACCTCTTCCAGTGTACGTGCTCTTCCATCACTCATACCAAAACGCAGGCGGAGAACCTTCTGCTCTCTCTCTGTCAGTGTACTTAAAACTTCATCCAGCTGTTCTTTCAGAAGTGTCTGCGCTGCTGCTTCTGCCGGAACAGGTACATTGTCATCCTGGATAAAGTCGCCCAGGTGGCTGTCCTCTTCCTCACCGATCGGAGTCTCAAGAGAAACCGGTTCCTGAGGAAATCTTTAAGATTTCACGCACACGGTCTACCGGCATGTCCAACTCTGCAGCGATCTCTTCCGGCGTAGGTTCACGTCCAAGCTCCTGCAGTAACTGTCTGGAAACGCGGATCAGTTTGTTGATCGTCTCTACCATATGAACCGGTATACGGATGGTTCTCGCCTGGTCAGCAATCGCACGTGTGATTGCCTGACGGATCCACCATGTTGCATAGGTACTGAACTTAAATCCCTTCATGATAATCAAACTTCTCTACCGCTTTGATAAGTCCAAGGTTTCCTTCCTGTATAAGATCCAGAAACAGCATACCACGTCCCACGTAACGCTTTGCAATGCTGACTACCAGTCGCAGGTTGGCTTCTGCAAGACGCTTTTTCGCTTCTTCATCACCATCTGCCATTCTCTTTGCCAGCTCAATCTCTTCTTCTGCTGAAAGAAGCGGAACCTTACCGATCTCCTTCAGATACATACGGACCGGATCCTCTATACTGATTCCATCCGGCACAGACAAGTCGATTTTCTCCATATCAACATCGTCTTCATCCGAAAGCATGATCTCCAGATCATCATCATCCACATTGGAGTCATCATTCATCTGAAGCACATCGATCCCATTGGCCTCCAGGTACTCAAATACCTTGTCCATCTGTGTCGGTTCCAGCTCCATATCCCGGAATGCATCATTGATTTCCTGGATTTCAAGAATGTTCTTCTTTTTCTTCGCAAGGGCAACCAGATTTTTTAATTTTTCCTGAAACTTTACTACGTTCTCTTCCATGTAGTGTCCTTCCTCTCATCGCTTGTTTATATTCTATCCCTAATTAATGGAAATATGCAGTTTATGAAGGTCCTGCACTGCCTTCTTCGCATTCATAAGCCTTTGCAGCCCCTGAATGTCTGTCGGATCCAGATTCCGGGTTGCGGTTTCGATACTGTACTCCTTTACCCGGAGAATCGTCTCCTTGATCGCTTTTTCCTGCTCTCCCGCAGTCGTCAGCTTTTGATTCTCGTATTGAAAAGTGCTGCCACCGCGCGGTGTTCCTCTTCCTCTGTAAAATAATTCATGATCTGCGCAGGATTCAGTTCTCCTTTTGCATGCTGTTCATACAGAAGTTCAGCAACTTTCCGGTACAGCTCCACCGTAAAATCCGCCGGCGTAACATAACGGCTTACCTGATCAAACAGCTCTTCCCTGTCGATCAGCCAGGTAAGCAGAATCTTCTGTGACCGGATATGACCATCCTCTTTTGGCGTTTCCTGGCGGATCGTCTGTCTCGGCTTTGTGGCCGGAGCTGCCATTCCGCTCTGGACTGCTACCTTGACAACCAGCTTCTTAAGTTCTTCGTAGCCGACGTGATAAGTCTTTGCCACCGCTTCTATGTAATTATCACGTTCAATTTCTTCTTCAAAACGTGCCAGCCTTCTCGCCGCTTCTCTGAGGAATTCCGTCTTTCCTTCCGGTGCATTCAGGTCATAACCTTTTTCCAGCATCTCAAGACCGAACATAAAGCTGTTCCTTGCTTTCCTGATCCGCTCTTCAAATGCCTCAGCTCAAAGATTCTTGATGAATTCATCCGGATCCTTGTACGGTTCCATCCGGATCACGCGGGTCGTCACACCGGCCTCCCGAAGGATCGGAGCTGCCCGGAGTGCCGCTTTAGTTCCGGCTTCATCACTGTCATAGGTCAGATAGACTTCATTCACATACCGTTTGATCAATGCTGCATGTCCTGCTGTAAGTGCAGTTCCAAGTGACGCAACTGCATTGGTAAATCCCGCCTGATGGAGCGAAATTACATCCATATAGCCTTCACATACAATAAAATACGGCTTTCTTGATGTTCTCGCCCGGTGAAGTCCGTACAGATTCCGGCTCTTATCAAAGATCAGAGTCTCCGGTGAGTTCAGGTACTTTGGCTTCCCGTCGCCCATCACACGCCCGCCGAATCCGATCACACGGTTATTTACATCCATAATCGGAACATGACACGGTTCCAGAATTTGTCGTAAACTCCGTGCTTTTCATCGACATTTACCAGACCGGCTTTGATGATCATCTCTTCACTATAACCCTTCATCTTCAGGTATCGAAACAGATCATCACTGTATTTGCTGGAATATCCAAGTCCAAATGCGGTGATCGTCTCCTGGCTCAACTGACGGTTCTGCAGATATTCTCTTGCCTGCCTTCCGCCCTCCGTCTTCAGCTGCGCATAATAATACTTGGCCGCCAGCTTGTTCATCTCAAGCAGCGCACTTCTCGTATCTGCTCTTTCTTTCGCTTCTTTTGAATATTCCTCTTGCGGAAGCTCCACACCGGCACGCTGTGCCAGAAACTTGAGTGCTTCTACAAAAGAATAATTCTCATACTCCATAATGAAGGTAAATACATTCCCTCCCGCTCCGCAGCCAAAGCAGTAATACATCTGCTTATCCCTGCTCACAGAAAAAGAAGGAGATTTCTCACTGTGAAACGGGCAAAGTCCGAAATACGAACTCCCCTGCTTCTTCAGCTTCACATATCCGGAAATCACATCTACGATATCATTTTTCGATCTTACTTCTTCTATAATCTCATCTGAATAATACATTATGTCCTACACCTTCCTGGCAGGGTTCGCGCACCTTGCGCAACCCCTACATAATATATATTCGACAAAACTTTTTTATTTCCTTTAAAATTTCCAAGATTGTGGAATAAAAATTTCTTCAAACTTTTTTACGGCAAAATTATCCGTCATTCCTGCTATGTAATCACACACTGCGATCTCCGGCATTTCCCCCTTCTGCAGCTGTTTCAGATACTGCTCCGGCATCTTTTCCATGTGCGTTTCATAATAAGAATACAGATCTTCGACCATTCGGATTGCTTTGTCCTCTTCGCCCTTTGCAAGTGGATTCTCATAAACATGGGTAAACATATATGCCCGCAGCTCCATCAATGCTTCACGGACTTCCTCTGACATGCAGATCTTCGGTTTGTCCATGCTGTTTACGATCACATCATGGGTAAGTGTGTTCAAACGCTCTCTTTTACTGTTGCCCAGAACTTTTCGCAGCTCTTTGGGCAGTTCCTCTTCATTCATGATCCCCGCCCTTACTGCGTCATCAATATCATGGTTCACATAAGCAATCTTATCAGACAGTCTGACGATCTGCCCTTCCAGTGTCGCAGGCATTCCCGCACTTTTGTGATTGCGGATTCCATCGATCACTTCCCAGGTCAGATTCAGTCCCTCCCCTGTTTCTCCAACACCTCTACTACACGGACACTTTGTTCATTGTGTTTAAATCCACACGGACACACATTGTTCAGAGCTCTCTCTCCTGCATGCCCAAACGGAGTATGCCCCAGATCATGCCCCAGTGCAATTGCCTCCACCAGATCTTCGTTCAGCCTGAGCGCCTTTCCGATCGTCCGGGCGTTCTGCGATACTTCCAGCGTATGCGTCAGCCGTGTCCTGTAATGGTCTCCGATTGGCAGGAGAAACACCTGCGTCTTCTGCTTCATGCGCCGGAATGCCTTACTGTGCAGGATCCGATCTCTGTCCCTCTGAAAACCGGTCGGATGTCACACTGTGGCTCATTTCTCTTTCTCCCCCGGGAAGCCATGCTTAATGTGGCACAGGGGCTTAGATATTCCTTTTCTCTTTCTTCCATCTGTTCCCTGATTGTCATTTTTTATTTTCTCTCTTTTTTCAGTCGTTTCTCGATTGCTTCTGTCACGCATTCCAGAACTTTAATACGTGCATAGTATTTATCATTTCCTTCCACTACGATCCACGGTGCATGTGGCATAGAAGTCTTTTCCAGCATTTCTTCTACCGCCACCTCATACTGATCCCATTTTTCCCGGTTTCTCCAGTCTTCATCGGTAATCTTCCACTGTTTTTTCGGATTTTCCTGTCTGGCTTTAAACCTTCTCGCCTGCTCATCCTTGTCAATCTGCATCCAGAATTTCAGCACGATTGCTCCTGCATTTACCAGATCCTGCTCCATGGCATTGATTTCCCCATAAGCTCTCTTCCATTCTTTTCGGTGCAAAATCCTTCAATCCTCTCTACCATCACTCTTCCGTACCAGGTTCTGTCAAATATCGCAATATGGCCGGCTTTCGGCATTGCACGCCAGAAACGCCACAGATAATGATGTGCTTTCTCTGTATCACTCGGTGACGCTGTCGGTTTCACCACATATCCCCTCGGATCCATATGTGAAGTCAGACGTTTGATCGCACCACCTTTTCCTCCAGCATCCCACCCCTCAAAGCCAAGGACAACCGGGATTCTCCTGCGATAAAGCTCTCCATGCAGATGTTCCATCTTTTTCTGAAGCTCTTTTAAGCGTTCCTCATAAACCTCTTTTGGCATAGATTTGGAAAGATCCGTCTTTGTCAGAATGGATTCTGCTGTTTCCCTTTTCATTTCCGTTTTCTTTTCCAGACTGCCTTCTTCTTCCAGTTCCTTTCTTGCGACTGCTTCTTTCATTGCCTGGATCACCGCCTGATAAACAGCCACTTTGGCTTCTTTCTTCTTTGTAGCATTGATCACTGTCCACGGTGCGTAATCTGCATCCGTTTTCCGCAGCATCTCTTCATTGATTGCTTTATACTCTTTAAAATCATGGTTCCGCTTCAGATCGCCTTTGCTTACCCGCCATGCAGTATCCTTGGAAGCAAGCAGTTTCTCAAAGCGCTTTTTCTGTTCTTTCCGGTCAATCTTTAAAAACAGTTTGATGATCACCATTCCATCATCCGTCAGCTGTTTTTCAAACGCACGGATAGATGCAAAATCCTTTTCCAGCTCTTTTTCCGGTGTTTTTCCTTCAAAACGTTCAATCATAACTCTCCGGTACCAGCTGGTATCAAAAATCGCAATTCTTCCCTTTTCCGGGATCTTCGTCCAGAAACGCCACATAAAAGGATGCATCCATTCCTCTTCCGTTTCATTTTTTACCGCATATACTTTAAAGCCTCTTGGATCGAGTGCCTGGATCAGATTACCAATCTGAAGCCCTTTTCCTGCTGCTCCATAACCCTCAAACGCGATCATCACCGGGATTTTTTTCTCTCTGCACACTCTTTGCAGTTCTCCAAGCTGCTCTCCCAGTTCTTTTATATCCTTCATTTTTACATTTTTCTCCATAAAATGCCTCCATTTCACCAGTTTCTGCTCTTATTATCCCCAAATTCATTGATAAAACGCGCATTTAACGCATACAATTATATATCATATTACTATATTTTCTCATAATAAGAAAGTAAATTTGTAAAATCATTGAATTATTTATCTTTTCGATATTTTTTGTAATATATTGCGAATTAAAATTTCTTTTAATTTTTTGTTGACTTTGCGTTTGGAATATAGTATTATAGCTTTTGTCAGCGGCGAGCAGTTAAAAACAAAGCTCACTGAGTGATATGCGGAAGTGTCGGAACTGGCAGACGAGCAAGACTAAGGATCTTGTAGGCATTGCGCCTGTGTGGGTTCAAGTCCCATCTTCCGCATTCGGATTTATCCGAATCCGGTAATTAAATATTTTGTGCGGAAGTGTCGGAACTGGCAGACGAGCAAGACTAAGGATCTTGTAAGCATTGCGCTTGTGTGGGTTCAAGTCCCATCTTCCGCATTATAAAAAGGGACCTCTGATTTTATCAGAGGTTCCTTTTTATAGTACCGAAGCGTGACCTGAACCCATGGTTCAGGTCTTCGCTCCGCTACGGTCGGCGCAGAACACTCGTCCACCGGACGAACCTGGCCCCATCTTCCGCTTCCTTCCTTTTTCAAACTCTCCGTTTTTGTTTAGAAATTCTTTTTTATACCAACGTACAGCTTAAACCAATGGTTCAGGTCTTCGCTTCGCTACGATCGGCGCAGAGCATTCGTCCACCGGACGAACCTGTCCCCATCTTCCACTTCTTTACCATTTATGCTTTTTTATTTACAAGATACAATACAATTCCACCTGCTACGATCACCATGGAGATCCACTGGGAGGTTGAGAACATCCAAGCTCCCCCTCTGTTATCATTTCTCAAAAACTCAACAAGAAATCTTCCCACACCATACAGCAGCATATACAAAAAACCTACGTTTCCCGGTATACCGTCTTTTTTATTCTTTCTATAATATAGAAGTAACACGATCATGATCAGGAAATCGCCCGCCGACGAAATAAGCTGTGTCGGGATCAGTTTTACACCTGCCGGAGCAAGCCCACCTTCCGGGAAGACCACACCAAATCTGGAGGTTGTCTCCCTTCCATAGCAGCATCCTGCAAGAAAACATCCGATTCTTCCAAATCCCTGTGCCATTGAAATACTTGCCACAGCGAGATCAAAATATTCCAGAAAATAAAGCTTCTTGATTCTGCAATATACAATTGCTGTCAGAAAACCGGCAATAATTCCACCATATACGACAAACCCTTCTGAACCGAGTACCGTCTTCGGATCCTTGATAAACGTCTTAAACTCCACGATCACATATAGAATTTTTGCACCTAAAAAACCGCCGATTACACCGTAAATTCCAATATCCACAATTGCTTCCTGATCCAGACCATTCTTTTTCGCCCGATAAGAAGCCATTGCTACACAACAAAGGATACCGATTGCGATCATCAGTCCATATCCATGTATCGTAAACTTTCCTATTGAAAACAGATCAATTTTCACGCTTTTTTCTTCCTCCCTTTTATCAATCTATTTATCATTGTATGGATTATCCCTTCATTTGTCAATCTTATCCTTTTTGATACTATCAGCTATTTTGTTACTGTTCACAGTACCTGTGACCAGCAACGCATCTCGCCATTTTGAATCGCCTTTGGCGATGGGCGAGATGCCATTCAAGACAAAACGTGCATCCTCCGTGCCAATCAGCGTAGTGATTGACACGGGAGTGAACAGTAACGCTATTTTGCCTCTTAATCCAGCAATGGGGCATGATTCAGAGAATCACCCCCCCCCACGTTTAGAGCTATCATTAAATTGTTCTGCCTTACAGAAGATTCTTCATACTCTTCAGCCCAATTGCCAGAGTTGAAGTATTGTGTAAAAGTGCCGATGTCGTTGGCTGGATCACACCGGTTACTCCGAGTACGATCAGACCGGAATTAAATCCAACGATAAAGCGGTAATTACTTTGAATCCTCTTCATCAGCCTATTGCTGAGACGTCTTAAGGTTACGATCTGTCCAAGATCATCTGCGCCTACCGTAATATCTGCAATCTCACGCGCAATCTCTGCGCCATTGCTGATCGCAATTCCCACATCTGCCGCAGAAAGTGCCGGAGAATCATTGATACCATCGCCGATCATAATAACTTTTCTTCCGGCTGCTTTTTCTTTTTCTACAAATGCAGCCTTATCTTCCGGCAGTACTTCTGAATAATATTCATCCACACCGACACGCTTTGCGATCGCCGAAGCTGTACGGTCGCTGTCACCTGTCATCATAACAATCTTTCCAAATCCTGTTTTCTTGAGCTCGGCAATTACTGTCTTCGCCTCTTCTCTCAATGGATCTTCAATACAGATCACTCCTGCAAGCTGATTCTCGATTGCAAGATACAGATGTGAATATTCTTCCGGAAGACTGTCAAATAACTCCTGTTTTCCTTCCGGAATTGTACATTTTTCATCTTCAAATACAAAATGAGAGCTTCCGATAATTACATTTTTATCATCAATCGTTGTAGAAATGCCATGTGCAACCACATACTCTACCTTGGAATGCATTTCCTCATGATCCAGATTTTTCTCTTTTGCTGCATTTACTACTGCCTTTGCCATGGAATGGGGAAAATGTTCTTCCAGACACGCCGCAATACGGAGTAGTTCATCCGGTGTTCTTCCATCAAAGGGAACCACATCCACCACGGTAGGTGTTGCTTTTGTAAGTGTACCAGTCTTGTCAAATACGATCGTATCTGCCTCTGCCACGGCTTCCAGATACTTTCCGCCCTTTACGGTAATATTGTAAAGGTTTGCTTCACGGATTGCAGACAGCACCGAAATCGGCATTGAAAGCTTAAGAGCACACGAAAAATCTACCATCAGGATTGAAAGGGCCTTTGTGACATTTCTCGTCAGCAGATAGGTAAGAGCTGTTCCACCAAGTGAATACGGTACAAGCCTGTCTGCAAGATGTTCTGCCTTGCTTTCTACTCCTGATTTTAACTTCTCAGATTCTTCAATCATCGTAACGATCTTATCAAAGCGGCTGTTTCCGCTTACCTGTTTGACTCCGACTGTGATCTCACCTTCTTCGACCACCGTTCCTGCATATGCATAGCTTCCAACCGTCTTGCGAACAGACACTGACTCTCCGGTAAGAGATGCCTGATTGATCATCGCTTCACCATCCACGATATCGCCGTCAAACGGAATCACAGTTCCCATACGAATCACAATCCGGTCTCCTGCTTTTATCTTGGATGCAGGAACCAGAACTTCCTGATCTTCTGTCTTCAGCCATACCTTACTTACGTTCAGAGACATGGTCCTTGCCAGGTCATCTACGGATTTCTTATGTGTCCACTCTTCCAGAATCTCACCGATTCCAAGCAGGAACATGACAGATCCGGCTGTAGTGAAATCCACGTGCAACGGATACACCGATTGCAGTCGCATCCAGCACCGGAACCTCAATTTTGCGTGCCCACAGACACTTGATTCCTTTCCAGATATACTTCAGTGACATGACCGATGTATAGCATGCATTCAGTGGATACGGAAGGAACCATTTTCTTGCATAATGAAATACTACTTTATTGAACAGCTTTTCCTGATACTGCGCATTCACTTCACGACCGGAAGTTGCAAGTACGTCTGCCGGAACTTCCACTGTCTGATAGTGAAATTCCTGCAGAAGACGGATTACATCTTCTCTGTCGCCGGTATAATTAATGACTGCGTCACAGGTTCTGTCATATACCTTTGCTAATTTGACTGATTCATTGCAGAGCAGATAATACTGTAATATATCAGCCTGTTCATATGTCATTCTTTTTTGAAAAAGCCGGACTCTCATCCGGCCTTTCATCTCATGTTTAATTATAAATTTCACGTTCAGGCGCCTCTTACTCTGTTACTTCGTTGAACTCTGTATTTTCAGCTTCTTCAGCCTCTGCTGCTGTATCTGCATCAGAAAATTCTTCCATTTCAGCAGCTCTTTCTTCGTTGATGCTCTTAGCTTCAGCGTAAATATCCTCTGCATTTTCCTGGATATTTGTAGCCGTTTTCATAACACAGTCTTTTGCGCGAAGAACTGCTGCTGTACAATTTGTGTACACGTTCTTAGCATCCTTGCTTGAAAGCGCTTTGATTCCAGCTGTTCCAAAAAGAACTCCTGATGCAAAAATTCCAACCTTTTTCCAATTTACTTTAGTAATATCAAACATATCTACGTACCTCCTGTTTTTTTCATTAACGCCTATTATATGACACGAATCTGAAAATTTCCAGTCTTTTTTTGCTTCTGATAAATTTTCTCACTTTTGCGTAAAATCAGTTTTGTCAAACTTTTTTCATTATATCTGACACAAATTCGTTATTTCAACCTTAATTTTTACACAACTTTTCACAGTTATCTATATCCATATTTATATAGAAGAAACTCATTTCCCGGTATCTTAAAGAGACAGATACAACCACGGTACCTGCCTCCATATCCGAACCGTTCCGTTTCAGAACGTTTTTTTACAATGTTATGCTTCTTTGAGTGTGATGTTTCTCACATTCTGTCCACCCGAAAATCCACAGGCATCCAGACCAGATTTAATTACTGCTGTCCATTTATCTTCCGGAAGATCAAGAACCGTTCCATCCTCCAGTTCGACCATGCATTCCATCTTATTGCCATCATCGAAATACGATACATATTCTTGCGGCTGATTGCTCCGATCTGTTCCAGCGTATTGACCATACGGTATACCGTCGCCGGTCCGATACTCGGATCCTTCAGAGACGCCTGATAATAAATTTCCTTGCAGCAATTACATTTTCCTTCCATAACATGATCACAATTTCATCAGATCGCGTCCATGATAGCCGCCGTTGGGCTCTGATATCAACTACCTTAAATCCTGCTTCCTCGACAGCTTTTTTCAGATCATCATCATCGATTTCTCTGTCATAGCTTACAACTGCTTCTTCTTTTTTTCCTTCGATTTCGTTACACTTTTCACGCAATGATCACAATGCATACCGGAAACCATCACCGTCTTTTTACCGATTGCCGGATGTTCCAGAACCTTTTCTTCAATCTCTGTCTTGATCAGTCCAGATCCACCACCACAGCAAGGGCTTTCCCCTTTAAAATGTTTAAGCGTACCCTTTAATGCAAAAATAAGAAGTACGATCACGATCAGAACAATAATTGCATCAACCATCTTATTCCTCATCCTTCCGGCGTTCACGCCATTTCTTTATCCATAAAACCAACTGATATATGCTGACTCCTACAAGATAAATGATCAAGAATGCTCCGAATGCATAGAACATAGAGCCTGTTGAACTTCCCATATGCCTTCCGCCTTTCAGTCTTTCTTCTTTGGTGCGGTTTTTCCACTACATCCGCTACACGAACTGCAGTTACCGCTGCATCCAGCACAACCGACCGGTTTTCCTTCTTTATGGTTTTTATAACCTTTGTAAATCAAATAAATACAATATGCTGCGATAAGTGCCACTATCACAATATTTGCGATCATAACCTTCACCTTGTCTTTCTTTTACACTGGAAGCCGGACACAGGCTTCTGCATCCGGCTTCCGCCTTAAAGTTCTTATAAATCTTATGCGTTTACAGAACGTTTTGAATAAACTTTCTGATTTTTATACGGATCTGGTCTGAACAGCATGAAAAGGATTGCGATAAGGAAAAGGAATCCAACTGCTGTACCAACTCCGAATGCTCCGCCTGTTACGAATGAACCGATCTGATATACACAGAGGCATACAATGTAAGCGAAGATGTTCTGGAAGAGAATTGCGAACCAGAACCATTTTCTTGACTGCATCTGCTGTGCCATTGTAGCAATTGCTGCAAGGCAAGGAGAATCAAGAAGGTTGAACATCAGGAATGTAAATGCTGCAATTGAGCTTGGGAACCAAGATGCAACACCAGCTGCTACGTTGACTGCATCTTCTGTATCACCAGATACATTTGCAAGTACACCCATTGTTGAAACAATTGCTTCTTTTGCTGTGAATCCAGAGAGAGAAGCTGCTACTGGCTGCCACTCTCCAAATCCAAGTGGTGCAAAGAGCGGTGCGATCACGCCACCAATCATTGCCATAAGACTGTCTGCGCTGTCTTCTACCATGCCAAAGCTTCCGTCTACAAATCCGAATCCGCCAAGGAACCACATTACAACGCAGGCAAGGAACAGGATTGTTCCGGCTTTGATGATGAATCCTTTCAGTCTTTCCCATACATGGAGAAGAACTGTCTTAGCCTGTGGAATATGATACTGTGGAAGCTCCATTACGAACGGTGCCGGTTTTCCTGAGAACGGTTTTGTCTTTTTCAGGATGATCGCAGCTACAAGTACTGCAACGATTCCAATGAAATACATAAGCGGTGCGATAAATGAACTTTCCTGATATCCTGCTACTTCACCGGAAATAACACCACCCATCAGAGCGATAACCGGAAGCTTAGCACCACATGGGATAAAGGTTGCTGTCATAATGGTAAGACTTCTGTCATTGTCCTGCTCAATGGTCTTGGATGCCATGATTCCAGGGATACCGCAGCCTGATGAGATCAGAAGCGGGATAAAGCTCTTTCCCGGAAAGTCCGAAATGTCTGAACACACGGTCCATGACGAATGCGATACGTACCATGTAACCACAGTCTTCAAGGATAGATAGGAACAAGGAACAGGATTGCCATCTGAGGAACGAATCCAAGCACTGCTCCCAGACCGCCGATGATACCATCAACAACAAGTCCCATAACCATGTCACCGGCACCGATCGCTGAAAGTGCGCTTGTTGCCGCATCCTGAATTGCTACTACAAATACATCATTTGTCCAATCTGTTACAAAGGTACCGACTGTCGTTACAGAAACATAATATACGATCCACATTACCAGCATAAAGATCGGGATTCCGAGGAACCGGTTGGTAACGATACGGTCGATCTTATCAGAAGTTGTAAGTTTTTCTTTTCCCTTCTGAACAGTTGTTGAAACAACCTTCTGGATGAATTTGTAACGCTCATCTGTTACGATACTTTCCATATCATCGTCATGTTTCTTTTCAAGAGCTTTTCTCTGTGCTTCCACCGTCTGGGCTGCCGCACCGGAAAGTTTCATGCTCTCTACTACCTTGCTGTCGTTCTCAAGGAATTTGACAGCATACCATCTCTTCTTCTCTTCTGAAACAGAACTCGGAAGAACGCTCTTAACTTCTGCTACAGCACCTTCCAGCTCTGCTGAGAAGATATCTTTCGGAAGATCGATTTCTGACTTCTTAGCAACTTTTACTGCTTCATCGATCAGTTTGTCAAGTCCTTCACCTTTCAGCGCAGATGTCTCGATAATCGGACAGTCAAGTAGCATTGAAAGTCTCTTCACATCAATCTTGATTCCTCTCTTCTCCAAAAGATCTGTCATGTTCAGTGCGATAACTACCGGCACACCTGTCTCGATAAGCTGTGTAGTAAGATACAGGTTACGCTCGATATTGGTTGCATCCACCAGATCAATGATCACATCCGGGTTCTCTTTCAGCACGTAGTCACGGCTGACAACCTCCTCCAGTGTATATGGAGACATGGAATAAATACCCGGAAGATCGGTTACGATAACTTCTTCCTTTGTCTTCTTACTTTTTAATTTTCCCTCTTTTTTCTCTACTGTAACACCCTGGCCAGTTACCAACATACTGGTTTGCACCCGTTAAGGCATTGAACATTGTTGTCTTACCACAGTTTGGGTTTCCGGCAAGTGCAATCTTAATTGCCATTCCTTTTTACCTCCTTGTTGTACTACTCTCATGCATAATTATGTATATGCTATTTTACCTGCACACACTGTGCATCATCTTTTCTTACTGTAAGTTCATAGCCTCTTACTGTAATCTCTACAGGATCTCCAAGTGGAGCTACCTTTCTGATATAAAGCTCGCTTCCTTTCGTGATACCCATGTCCATAATACGACGCTTGTAAGCGCTGTCTCCTTCAATCCTGGTCACAACAACAGTGCTTCCAACCTTTGCATCACCTAAAGTCATTGTCGTATCTCCTTTCCTTTAAGCTTCGTAATACAGAATATATATGCAGCGGACCCATCGACCAGCCAGAGGCTAGATCATGATATGCCGCGCCATATCAAAATTAACCGCAACACGTGAATCCTTGATGTTCACGATCACATTACCACCGATTGCAGAAACAACTGTAATTTCTGCACCTGCTACAAATCCGAGATTCGCAAGGAATCGCCTTGTTTCTTCATTTCCACCAATTCTCTTGATCTCATTTACTTCACCAATATTCGCCATCGTTAAAGGCATAATCCCTACCTCCTGTTCTTTTGCGTATTTGGAATTTTGAATGATAATTTTTTTCATTACCAACTTTTGTTCATTAGTTAGTATATGCTAACATTTGTGTGTTGTCAAGCATTTTTTTAAGTTTTATTAAACCATTGTTTTCTGTTACTCATTTTTGCCATTTATCACTTACTTATAATAGTTATAGCTTCTACTTTTTGCACAAAAGAGCATTTACAGAACAATATTATTTGAAAAAAAATACAATCCATGGTATCCTATTAGATATAAGAATAAATAGTGAGGTGACCGGAATAAATGGCTAAAAATGAATCTTCCGAAAATTATCTTGAAGCAATATTGATGTTAAGTAAAAAATTACCTGTCGTACGTTCCGTAGATATTGCCAACGAACTTGGTTTCAAAAAATCAAGCGTCAGCATCGCCATGAAGAAACTTCGTCAGGAGAATCATATTACCGTAACAGATGCAGGTTTTATCTATCTTACCGATTCAGGAAAAGAGATCGCGAACATGATCTATGAACGGCATGAATTTATTTCAAAATGGCTGATCGAACTCGGTGTCCCAGAAGAAATTGCTACAGATGATGCCTGCCAGATGGAGCACGTGATCAGCAGAGAAAGCTTTAACGCAATCAAAGAATATGTACGAACACATTAGTAAATGCGTCAGAAAAGGCCGAAAAGTTTATAACTTTTCAGCCTTTTTCTTTGCCCTTTGCAGACTCTACAGATTTACCGCAACATATTTCATATGCTGTTTTCCGTAATGAAATTACTTTACTGATATTATTCATCAAGGATCTGTCCGTCAAGCGATAAGGTCACGACCTGCCACGGAATAAATTTACCGCTTTCCTGAAGCGCTTTCTTAGCCGCCAGCTCAAGTCCGCCACAACAAGGTACTTCCATCCGCACAATCGTCACACTCTTAATATTATTGTTTTTAATAATCTCCGTCAGCTTCTCCGAATAATCCACATTATCCAGTTTTGGACATCCAATCAAAGTCACATGCCCTTTGATAAAACGATTGTGAAAAATCTCCATAAGCATAGGCACTGCAATCTGCAGCGACCAGAAGCTTCGCCCCGTCAAAATATGGTGCATTCACCGGTGCAAGCTTAATCTGTACCGGCCACTGGGAAAGCATACTCTTATTCACGCTTTTCACCGTCTCCCTTCCTTCCTCTTCGCTCTCTGCATTCTGCATACTCTCCTCTCTGTTCATCATACGCATGCGGGTTCCAGGACATCCCCCTGCAAATGGTTTTACCGGTGCTTTAGGTCCTTCTCCCGCATTCTGCTTTCCAGCCTCTTCCTGCTGCTTTTAAGCATATTCTGCTTCACAGCCTCCGCATCATAAGCCGCCGCCTCACGCTCTACAAAATGAATGGCATCCACCGGACAATTCGGCAGACAGTCTCCCAGCCCGTCGCAATAATCATCTCTCATCAGCTTTGCTTTCCCATTTACCATAGAAATAGCCCCCTCATGGCAGGCCTTTGCACAAGCTCCACACCCATTACACTTCTCCTCATCTATCTGAATAATTCTACGAATCATATTCCTTTATATCCTCCTATTCGAAAAATTTGTATTCCTTTAACTTTACCAGCTTATTTTAGCTTACAACCGCATTTTATTCTTTTGTTATAACAACAATCCACGTAAAAACCTTGCGGATTCTCTCCACAAGGTTTTCCCTCTTCTCTCAAACTCTATACGAAATCGTCTGATTTAATTATGCAAGTGCCTTTTTAGCAACTTCAGCTACAGCTGTGAAGCCAGCTGCATCATTAACTGCCATCTCTGCAAGCATCTTTCTGTTGATATCTACACCAGCAACTTTAAGTCCGTGCATCATCTTGCTGTAAGAAAGTCCATTTATTCTTGCTGCTGCGTTGATACGAGCGATCCAGAGCTGACGCATCTGACGTTTGCTCTGTTTTCTTCCTGCGTATGAAGATGTAAGAGCTCTCATTACAGACTGTTTTGCAACTCTGTACTGTTTAGAACGTGCTCCTCTGTATCCTTTTGCTAATTTTAAAGTTCTATTGTGTTTCTTCTTAGCGTTCATTCCGCCTTTAATTCTTGCCATTACTTAATCCTCCTTCTATCTTTCCTGCCAAATCTTAGAGATATGGTAAAACTTTCTTCATGTTCTTTACATTTGTAGAATCTGTGATAGTTGACTGTCTAAGATTTCTCTTTCTCTTTGTAGACTTCTTTGTTAAGATATGGCTCTTGTAAGCTTTATTTCTTTTCAGTTTTCCTGTAGCTGTTGTTTTGAAGCGCTTTGCAGCATTTTGCTGCCGCTCTATTTGTTTTAATTTTTGGCATGATGTTTTCCTCCTTAATATAGATAATTTATTTTTAACGTTTTTCAGTTAAAACCATGCTCATGCTTCTGCCTTCAAGTTTTGCCGGCTTTTCAATGACAGCAACATCTTTCATCTTCTCAGCAAAATCGTCAAGAATATGCTTGCTCTGCTGCATATGTGCCATCTCTCTACCGCGGAAACGAAGTGTAACCTTTACTTTATTTCCTTTTGCGATAAATTTTCTAGCATTATTCATCTTCGTGTTCAGGTCGTTGGTGTCAATATTTGGTGAAAGACGCACTTCCTTAACCTCGACAGTTCTCTGTTTTTTCTTTGCTTCTTTTTCTTTTCTTGCCTGTTCGTATCTGTACTTACCATAATCGATAATCTTACAAACCGGCGGTTTCGCTGTCGGAGCGATTTTAACCAGATCCAGTTCCGCTTCCTGTGCCAGCTTCATAGCCTCTCTTGCTGACATTATTCCTAACTGTTCCCCACTCTCGCTAACCACGCGTACCTCTCTGTCGCGGATTTGTTCGTTAATCATTAAATCGCTAATTGTCGTGCACCTCCAATAAATAAAAAAATAGTGAATAGCTGCAGACTATCCACTATCTATTGCATACAATACTTATATTCGGTATTATAAATTCAATATCAAACCGTTAGTCGCCTGATTGCGCTAAGGTGAGAGTGGATACTCTTCTTTGTTGTTCGCTTTACGCAAGTTATAATTTACCACAGATTTTATATGGTGTCAACACTTTTTTTATTTTTTTATGAACCAGCCAATCTTCACTTAGAAAGTGTTTGCCCGAATATTCTGCTCAAATAATTCTATCATGCTTTATTTTTCAGACTTAAACCTACTCAATCCCTGTCACCTTGTAATCTTTGTCTTCAACAGCTTTTTTCAGTACCTCATCGGCTACTTCTGCCGCAAGTGTTACAACCGCTGTACCTTTTTCATGGCTTACTTCTGCCGCCTCTACTCCTTCGATTGCTTCCAGAGTTTTCTTTACGGTTGCCTCACAGTGTCCACACATCATACCTTCGATTTTCATTGTTTTTGTCATTGTCTTTTCCTCCTCTATTTCTTTGACTTTTGACTTTATCTTCTTATCTGTGCTGGCATCATACATTTTAAACCAGTTCAGACGAAGTGCATTGGTTACGACACAGAAGCTTGAAAGACTCATAGCTGCAGCACCAAACATCGGATTTAATTTCCATCCGAAGATAGGGATCCAGATACCTGCTGCCAACGGGATACCGATCACGTTGTAGAAAAATGCCCAGAACAGGTTCTCATGGATATTTCTTAAAGTTGCTTTACTCATACGGATGGCTGCCGGTACATCACTTAAACGGCTCTTCATCAGAACCACGTCTGCTGCATCAATCGCGATATCGGTTCCTGCACCAATCGCAATTCCCATATCGGCTCTGGTAAGTGCCGGCGCGTCATTGATTCCGTCACCAGCCATGGCAACTTTTCCTTTTTTCTTTAATTTCCGGATAACGGCTTCTTTTCCGTCCGGAAGAACGTCTGCGATGACTTCATCTACACCCGCCTGACGTCCGATCGCTTTTGCAGTTCTCTCATTGTCACCGGTCAGCATTATCACATGGATTCCCATATTCTGCAGTTCTTTGACTGCCTTTGGACTGTCCTCTTTGATGACGTCTGCTACCGCAATGATTCCGATCAGCTGATCTTCTTTCGCAAAGAACAAAGGTGTCTTTCCTTCTGCCGCCAGATCTTCTGCCTTTTTCAGCATTCCTGCATCCACAGAAGTCTTTGTCTGGATAAATTTCTTATTTCCACCATAAATCGTCTTTCCTGCAAGAACTGCGGAAAGTCCGTTTCCAGGTACTGCCTGGAAGTCTTCTACTTCCTCTGCATCCAGTCTGCGCTCTTGGGCTTCCTGTAAAATTGCATGTGCCAGTGGGTGCTCGCTCTTTCTTTCCAGTGCATAAGCAAATCCCAAAAGTTCTTCCTCCGAGATACCCTCTGCCGGTATCATATCCGTTACTTTCGGCTCTCCGCTTGTGATCGTACCGGTCTTATCGAGTGCTACGATCTGCATTTTTCCGGTCTCTTCCAGAGATACCGCCGTCTTGAACATGATTCCGTTCTTTGCACCCATTCCGTTACCTACCATAATGGCAACCGGTGTCGCAAGTCCCAGTGCACAAGGGCAGCTGATAACGAGTACGGAAATACCTCTTGCCAGTGCGAATCCAACACTCTGTCCTGCGATCAACCATACGATAATTGTAATCACTGCAATCGTAATAACCGCCGGCACAAATATCCCGGATACACGGTCTGCAATCTTTGCGATCGGTGCCTTTGTGGCTGCCGCATCACTGACCATCTGGATGATCTGTGAAAGCGTGGTATCTTCTCCAACTCTGGTTGCCTCGCATTTGAGGAAACCGGACTGATTCATGGTTGCTGCCGATACCTTGTCACCTTCTGCTTTGTCAACCGGAATACTCTCTCCGGTCAGTGCCGCTTCATTTACTGCACTGTTTCCTTCCAGAACGATACCATCTACCGGTATATTTTCACCCGGTCTTACTACAAAGATATCGCCTTTTTCACCTGGTCGATGGGAACCTCTGTCTCCACACCATTTTTCAGGACAACAGCTGTCTTCGGAGCCAGTTTCATCAGACTCTTTAAAGCATCCGTTGTTTTTCCTTTGGAACGTGCCTCCAGCATTTTTCCAACGGTGATCAGTGTCAGGATCATAGCTGCAGATTCAAAATAAAATTCATGCATATAAGACATGACGCCTTCCATATCCATCTTCACCTGTGCATCTGTCATTGCAAACAATGCATAGGTGCTGTATACAAAGGATGCCCCTGATCCCAGTGCAACCAGGGTATCCATGTTCGGCGCACCATGAAGGAGTCCCTTAAATCCATTGATGAAGAACTTCTGGTTGATTACCATGATAATTCCGGTAAATAACAGCTGGATCAGTCCCATTGCTACATGATTGTCCGCCATAAATCCTGGCAATGGCCAGTTCCACATCATATGTCCCATGGAAATGTACATCAGCGGAATCAGAAAACACAGTGATGCGATCAGACGACGCTTCATAATCGGTGTCTCCCTGTCTTTCAGGGCATCCTCATCCATTGCTGCGCCTTTTTTGGCTCCTGCATCTGCTCCTTTTACCGAAGCACCGTATCCTGCTGCCTCAACAGCCGCAATGATCTCCGACTGGGATGCGGTTCCTTCTACTCCCATGGAATTCGTCAGAAGACTGACCGAACAGCTGGTAACTCCCGATACCTTCGATACTGCCTTTTCCACTCTGCTGCTACATGCCGCACAGCTCATTCCCGTTACTGTATATTGTTCCACAAAAATCCACCTCACTTTTTGGCTTTATCTTCCATTTTTATATTGTAAAAATTTTCCTGCGCTTTTCACCTGAAAATCTATAACAATCCTGTTATTTCATCAGTTTCTGAAGCGTTACAACCAACTCATCGATCGTCTCATCTTTTCCCTCGCGGATATCCTCTGCCACACAGGTACGGATATGATTCGCCAGAAGGACTTTATTGAAACTGTTGAGCGCCGCATTGATTGCCGACACCTGAATCAGAATATCCGGACAGTACGCATCTTCTTCTACCATGCGCTTCACACCTCTGACCTGCCCTTCGATCCGGCTCAGGCGGTTGATCATGTCCTTGTATTCCTTTTCAGAACGCTCTTTCGTCTTATGACAGTGACAACATTCTTTCTTTTCTTCCATGCGTCTCACCTCTTATTTTTTCTCTCTACGATGGCTATTATATACCCCATTGGGGTATATTGCAAGGGAAATTTTCTCGATTTTAAAATTTTTATATACAGCAATGAATGATGGTTGCACAATGACACATTCTTGTACCGGGCACGTGTCTTTGGCTCATTGTATCTTTTATTTAGCAGAAACTTTTTTACACACAAAAAGAACCTGCAGGTTTTTCAACCCACAGATTCTCTTATTCCTTCTTACTGTTTATTTAAAAGAAACATTCTCAATAATCACCTGATCAAACATCGTATGAAGCACTCTGCCCTGTTCATCTTCTCCGTTTCCATTCTGATAAACATTTGCTGCATAAACATCATACAAAACTTCTGCACGCTCCGCATCATCCAGTCCATTCAAGAATTCTGCGATTCCTTCATAAATGGCTCCTACCAGATCTCCTTCCTGCGGATTATTTTCAACATATCACTCATAGCTTGTCTCATCTTGTTCCTTCGCACTTTCTTTAAAAGAAATATTTTCATATCTTCAATTATAGACGAAAATCTTTTCAATTTTTGTGCAGAATGCAAGCAGATCCATAACTTCCGGTGACAGACTGTATCTTGTTACCTGACTTGGATTATATGGGTTGCGGGTCAGCGCGTAACCTTACTTTATTCGATTAAGAAACCATTCTGAATAGAACGCCGGAATGTCCGTTCGCATTCCTGTGTGTAGGATCATTTATCTCTTCCTCATTTCCATGCATCTATCTCTTCCCGCGATTTGAATATAATAATATTTTTATTCTTATATTTTCTTAGCATCTCATTAATCTCAGGGATTTCATCCCTTGAAAAATTGATAATAAAATTTCTGAATTCTGCTGACAGTTCTTCTTCCTGCCATGGCATATCTTCTCTTTCACTTCCAATACGCCCCTCTGCGCCCGCAAGACACACATTTGTTGGCAGATCTAAAAAGAATACCGTATCACATTCTTTAAAACGCATTTCAAGTGTTCTTCCATAATTACCATCGATAATCCATTCTTCCTGCTTTATAATCTCAGATAATTTTGCATCAAATTCCTGCTTTGTTATCGTTGTCCTGTCCGGCTTATGCCAGATCATATCAAGATAATACAATGGAAGTCCTGTTTTGTCTCTGAGTTTTCTTGCAAATGTACTTTTCCCGCACCAGGACACCCAAGTATCAGAACTTTTTTCATATTTATTTATCTCCTGATCCTTTTCCTAATTATAGTTAAAGAAGCCAACCTCAGTATATCACAAACCTCCAGCAACATTCCCACACATATCTACTCTGGACATATGAACCATTTCCTTCATTCCGTACATATATCCGCCACTATACCATAAAATAAGCGAGCAAAACGAAATATTATAGCAATCTGATGAATGAATGATTTTAGAATCCTGTAATAAAACTGCACTTTTTTTAGAGTTGTTCAATCTTACATTCATGTTCCTTTGTCTTGCTGTTATAACTGATTCCAACAGCAAGAATGCGTCCTGTATATTCCTTTCTTTCTGCTGTTTTTCCTTTAAACCGCAAAGCATATTCTTTTTCTTTTATCTGTGCAATTGCCTCTTCCGGCTTATGATCTACTTTCAGTTCCAGTATCATACAATCCTGATCATGTCTGATTGGATAAAAAATAAAATCAACGTATCCTTTCCCCGCTTTATCTTCCCGCTCCACTCTGTACTGGTCTCTCGCAGCCAGATATACAAGATTGATAATTGCTGATAATTCTGTCTCATTATTGTACGATAAAATCGGTACTTCCGTATTATGTGCATACTGAATAATCTTTGCCATTGTTTCCGTATCGCCCGCAAGAGTCGCCTGCAACATTTGCGAGGACGCATTTGCCAAACGATACACATATCCCAAAGATTCTTCTTTTTTCATCATTGCTGCATAACTGCCCATAAGCTCCTTATTCGGGATAAACACCATCCCGTTATCATATGTCAGAAGTCCATACACAACCATTGCTGAATAAATCTCTTCTTTTGTCTTTAATTCCTGTGCTGTCGCAGCATACTCCTGTATCCCGGAAGGTATTTTTTCTCCCGCAAACATCAGTGTCAGATCATTCTGTATCTGATCCACATTGTATCGGATGTAAGTAAAAATCGAATCATATTTGCCGGAACTTACCCAGTAATTAGATAACTGATTGTCGGTAAGCGCACATACTACAGAACGTGGATTATACAGTCGTTCTCCGGAGGCTGTATGATATCCATCATACCACTCTCTCAGGCTTTCTCTGGTAATCTGTGGTTTTTTCGTATTTTTCAGATAACGGTCATACAACACGTCAACTTCTTCATCTGAAAATCCAAAATACTCACTGAACCGAATTCGCGTTGCCATATTATATTCCAAAAACATGTTCAATTCAGAACCATCCGAATATTTTGCAATCGGAAGGACACCTGTCATGTAAGCCAGCTCCACATAGCTCTTTCCTTTCAGTAAAAGCTTCAGAAAAAGAAGAAAATTTTCTCTGTCCCGCTCTGTAATAAAAGACATATGAAAAACAGCATCCCATTCATCCATTACAAAAACAAACTTATCTCCTGTCTTGTCAAAAACATGCGATAAAATATCCCATACTGCTGCATCAGATTTTATCTCAAGCTCTGGATACGCTTCTTCAATATCCCGGATCAGACCATCCTGGATTCTGCTTATATATTCCTGATAATTTCTGCATCCCCTCGGCATCTCACTGAAATCAATATAAATCACATCATGCCTGCCAGCCTGTTCTTTATAGTGCTTATACCTTGAAATATAAAGATCATCAAATAAGGATTCTTCTTCTGTATTTTCAAAAAAAGCCGCGATCATATTTGCCATAATCGTCTTCCCAAAACGCCTTGGACGGGTAATACAGAAAAAGCGCTGTTCCTGCTGCAATGCCGGAATCAATTCTTCAAGTATCTCCGACTTATCAACAAAATAGGGCCCATTCTTGACGGTTCTGTATTTATCATATGGTTCTTTATTATTCAAAAACTGTCCCATTTTATGCGCCCTCCCTCTATGCCTATAATATGAGTATAGCCTTTTTTCTCCGGTGGTGCAAGAATTATAAAAATGTAAATCTATTTCGCATTCAGCTTCCAGTCCGCTGACTCCATCTGCATTTTCTACCGCTCTCATACGATGTACAATGATTTTCCGGTTTAATGATTTCAATTTCATTTTTTTCTGATGCCCCTTTTATAAATGCATCAATTGTGATCAGCGTGTTTCCTTTTCTGGCACTTCCGTTAATAATTACAATGTTCATATATCCCCTCCAACCATCGAATTATATACTCTTTTTATTTCACCAAATCTTTCCGATTTAATTAAAAATTTATAACACCATTATCAATGTACCTGCTCCTATCAAAATACAGCCAATGAGTGATTTTGCAGTAAACTGTTCATGTAAAAACACAAATGCCAATATAAGTGTGATTACCACACTCAGTTTATCTATTGGTACAACCTTTGATTGCATCCCCATTTGTAAAGCTTTATAATAGCACAGCCACGAAGCTCCTGTTGCTAATCCAGATAAGATTAAAAAAATCCAGCTTTTCTTACTGATTTCTGCCAGTCCATTCTGCGCATGAGTAAGAAAGACCATGCCCCATGCCATGATTACTACAACAATGGTTCGGATTGCAGTTGCCAGGTTGGAATTCACTCCTTCTATACCTATCTTGGCAAGAATTGAGGTTAACGCAGCAAATACCGCTGATAAGGCAGCAAATATCATCCACATAATAACACCTTCTTTTCACATAAAAATAAGAACTGATCATTTCACCAATCTGTTCTCTTCTCCCCAAATGCAAAGTTGATCCAGTACAGTCATCAATGACTTCCCTCTTTCTGAAAGGCTGTACTCCACCTTCGGCGGGATCTGCGGATATTCCGTCCTGATAATCAGTCGGTCTTTCTCCAGCTCTTTGAGATTGGTACTGAGTGTTTTGTCGGAAATAGTTTTCAGATACCGTTTTAATTCATTGAACCGTACCGTTTCAAACTCCATCAGACAGTATAGAATAACCATCTTATGTTTGCCGGAAATCAGGGACAATGTGTAGGCAAAGCCTGTATCTTCAAAATTTGCATTTTCGATATAGTTCTTTATCATAACGCTTTCTCCTTAGATAGTACCTGTCTTTTTTGTTAGTACTTGAATTTATAAATTGCCTGTATATAATTATAAGCAGGATAAATCATACTGTCAAATGAATTTCAAGTTATGAGAGCAAAACTAGTTACTGTTCACAGTAAATGACATTTACTTAGGAAAATTTCTTATCAGAAGGAATTTCCTTTTCAACTATATAAATTGATAGTAACGCTCAATTCACCTTCCAATAATCAGCATGAGTCAAACAATCGTCTAGTCCAAATTTGAATCCTTTAAATTAATATTGTTTTCATTCGTATTGCCGTATATAATCTTTATTATATGATGTAAGTGTCAAAAGTATCAATTGCGTTTGTGCTCGCGCAAATAAGCAATTGATACTTATTGACACGCCGAACACTGAAAACGAAATAAAATGATATGAATACGCCATTTTATGGGAGTTTGAGGTGTTCAAGGATTGCGGGAATCGCTTCGCAATGGAGCAATCTGATTACACCAGTGAGCGGCAAAATTTACTTTTGACACTCACATCATTATTATACAAAAAAAGGAGTCTGCACGACTATGGATTATATTTCTGTAAAAGAAACTTCGAAGAAATTCCATTTATCTGAACGCCGCATACAAAAACTCTGCGAAACCAACCGGATTGAGGGTTGCAAAATGGTCAGCGGCATCTGGTTGATCCCTGCCTCGGCCACTAAACCTTCCGATGAGCGAATGACGAATTTCCCGAAAGATTCCGATTATCTCTCTTTAAAAGAATTATGTGATATACTTTCCATTTCGACCGCAACCGGGCGCAACTGGATCAAGCTTGGCAAACTTATTCCTGAATATACGGATAAAAGAAAGCCTTATTTTACAAAACAATATACCGAAAAGTTGAAAGCCGAACTGCAATCAGGCAAAAATCAATCGCTGAAAAGCAGACGTAACAAGAAATTTGTCTGTGGAAATTCTCTTTACAGCGCCTATATTTCTGAAAATTGTCAGAATATCGAACCACTGCAGCAGATTCTCCGAATTGTAACCGATGAATCCATTGCTCTTTCATCGGATGTGATTCAATATTTCATTGCTGACTGTGCCCTGCATTTGTTCGCCCAAAAATATGATCTTTCTTTCAAGCATGAAAAAGCGTTGCTGAGCAGATTTTAAAAGAAATCACCCTGTCTCTATACGACGAACTGATCTATGCTTTGATTGCAGATTCCGAGCAGGCTCTGCTTTTCTGTGAAAAATATTCTCCGCTTTTTGATTTTGATTATGTATACGAACCTGCTGAAGATATTCTTGGTCTCATTTACATTTCCTGTAAAAATATCGACAGCCGCAAGGCAACCGGCTCCTACTATACGCCTACCAAAATCGTCAAAAAGCTGATTGAGAAGCTGGATATTGCATCAGATGCCAGAATTCTGGATCCCTGCTGTGGAACTGGAAATTTTTTATTGCAGCTTCCAGCACATGTTCGTTTTGACCAGATTTATGGCAATGACACCGATACAATCAGTGTAAAAATCACCCGGTTGAACATGGTTTTAAAATATGACATTCTTTCTGTCAAAACTCTGTACGAGCATATAACCGAAGCCGATTATCTTGCATCCGATTCAAAAACCTCTTATCAGTATATCATCGGCAATCCGCCATGGGGATATGAATTTTCCGAGTCGGAAAAGGAAAAGCTTCGCAAAAACTATCGGACTGCTTCCGGGAAAAATATAGAGTCTTATGATTTGTTTATTGAAAAAGCACTACGTAATTTGTCCATAAACGGACAACTCTCTTTTATTCTTCCAGAGGCAATACTTAATGTAAAGGCACATACACCGGTCCGTACTGCCATTATGGAAAGTAATTCCATCCGATATCTTAATTTTTTGGGAAATGCCTTTGATAAGGTTCAGTGTCCCTGCATTATATTGCAGCTCATTCACACCGGAAAGCCACTTTCGACAGTCGGAATGGAAGTATCCGACTGTAGTCACTGTACAACTATTCTGACAAACCGTAAAATTTCAGCCGAATATTTCAGCTTTCATACAACGGATGCTGAATATCAGCTGCTTGAAAAAATTCGGCATATTCCTAAAACAAAATTCCTTGCCGGAAATGCGGATTTTGCTTTAGGAATCGTAACCGGAAATAATAAAAAATATATTTCTTCCGTGAAAAACAAAGATAACGAAGTTATTTTAAAAGGCTCCGATATCTGTAAGTACCATACTAATCCTAACTCAAACTATATCGTGTTTAACCCACAGAATTTTCAGCAGGTAGCACCTATAGAAATGTACCGTGCGCCAGAAAAGCTTTTGTATCGTTTTATCAGCAGCCAGCTTGTCTTTGCTTATGATGATAAACAAACACTTTCTTTGAATAGCTGCAACTTAGTCATCCCCAAACTTGAAGGACTGCATATAAAATATATTCTTACCATCCTTAATTCCAGAATTGCACAGTTTATTTACAAAATGGAATTTCACTCCGTGAAGGTATTGCGCTCTCATATTGAAAATATTCCGATTCTGGATGTTAATGCCGACATGCAAAACAGTATCATCCAAGCTGTCGAACCACTAATTAACGGACTGCCTCCTGAGGGAGCACAAATTGCCTACGAGCAACTTGACCAATTGATTTTTAAATTATTTAATCTTACCTCTAAAGAGCAGGATATCATTAAGCATGCAGTAGACGGAGAAAACAAATTTCTGTTCTGACAAACATAAAACCAGAGATATTCCTGGCTTCCCCTATTCAACAATAGGATTGCCAGGTCTGCTCTGGTTTTTTCTTATCTTCCTTTCTTCTTAACGACACTAAGGACATCTTTTTCAGCAACCAAAAATGGTCTTAGCTCCTCTTCTGTCATAAAAACCTAACCTTCAAATACAGCTGCTCCCACCTGTTGCAGTAGCTCTTTCAATTGTCTCTGTAA